>ERZ1036435.7-NODE-7-length-230058-cov-11.933018_pt1 | contig 230058 bp, 134 predicted proteins | sample MGYA00514223_ERZ1036435 | MGnify/ENA primary metagenome ERZ1036435 (study PRJEB33795, sample SAMN09464927) | human gut metagenome | host: Homo sapiens | place: USA: Stanford, California | collected 2016-08 | study: EMG produced TPA metagenomics assembly of the...
GGGATAGAGAGAAGAAGGGGGGGGTCTCTTAGAGCAGACTGTGGGAAACTGGGAATTGGGAAACTGGGAACGGGGTGGCCGATGGGAGGGAAGTGGAAATGGGGCTGGGCCTGGCGCTAGTATAAATAGGACGACGCATCGCAAGGTCCTGGGATGGCTGGTCTTTCTTGGAGATCAGCGGCTAAAAGTATGGGAAATATTTTTATTTTGGGAAATACTTGTAAGTTAGAATAGTTTAGCAAGGAGAGAATGACGATAGATGACACGAGCAGGCGGTTTGAAGAGGATGATGCTTCGGCGCCTGTGTTTGACAAGGTGTACCAGAATTACATGATGCCGGGGCTGGAGTTGTATGATGCGCGGGTGACGATAAACCACTGGCAGCTGCGAGACTGTATCAAGCCGTCCTCGGGAAACCACAGCAAGCTGTACTACATATACGACCACTCGATCCGTGTTCTGGACACTGATCTGGAAGGGCTGCGGAGTTACCGGTCGCACAGGATGTCTGAGAGCCATGTCTCAGGGTCAGAAGGGGAGAAGAGGCGGCTGTCGTCCAAGCTGAAGAAGGATGTCGTGTCGTATAGGAACAGGGACATGCTGAAGGGAAACCTGAACGTGCCTTCAGAGAAGCTAGTCGAGTTTTATTTCAAACCGCGTTGCTTCACAGAGCTTAACGGGCTAACTGCTTGTGGTGGTCTTGTGGGTTCGGATGACAGAGGGTTCCCAACCAACTGGAACAGACTGAATCATAATGCCGGTGCTACGAGTCCGCCCACAGACAGAAACGCCACCTCTGTGGCTGGGAGTAACATAAATACACAGAACACCACAGACTCCTCACCTCCAGCTCAGCCTATCAAATTGGCTAGGCGAGATGTGCTCTTGGATCGCAGCAATTACAGCAACCCAAATATTTGGAAAGGTATATTATCATTGTACAACCAAAACACTAACGTTTCCATGACTTTCGTACTGGGCCAATTCATCAACAACTGTGTGACTTTAAATGATAGATCGAACAACCAGTATGACCTTTACACTTGCAACAACGACGGCCACATGTACCAATGTGATATCAGCAACAGAGACGTTCAGCTTGTAAGAAGATTCTCTGATTTGAAGTTTCCTTTGAATAATGCGGCTTTATCGCATGATTCAAAGACTATGATTGTTTCCGGTGACTCAAACAAATTTGCCATTTACAGACAAGAGAACCTATCAGAACAGTTCACCTTAAATTACGACAACCAAGCACAATGGGGTAACTCTCACTCCAAGATCAAAAGAATTCACAGATACTCTTCTGGAGACAACACCGGTTACATCGATAATATATTCGAAGCTCCAAACGGAGACCACGGCTTTTACAACTCGTTCTCTGAAAATGACTTGCAATTTGCAACGTTGTTCCAGAACGGGGTGTGTCTGATATATGATGTTAGAAGACTAGATTCCCCGCTAGCTGAGATAAGTTCCACAAGACCGCACTCACATAATGGTGCATTCAGGGTCTGCAGATTTAGTTACGGCTTGGATGACCTATTATTCATTTCTGAGCATCAGGGTAGAGTTCACGTTGTCGACACAAGAAATTTTGTCAATCATCAAATAATCCTAATACCAGATAAAGTTACACCACCAATGGATACCGAGGACCAGAACACTTATAATACAACACAAAGTACACAACAACAAGCAGCAGACTACCAAAGCTCAGTTTCAAACTATATGTCTACCTATAATAATGCTAGGAGAAGATATTCTTTCCCTTCAGTTGGAGTGAAAAATTGGGAACCATGGATTACACCTGCAAATTATATTCCATTACAATACTTAGAACCCAAGATTTTACCTTTCCCTAAAGTTATTGATAAACTAACTAATGAGAGCATTATTAGTCATTATAATTCTTCGCAATATGGCTCATCTCGCCAAAATTCGGGATCTTATTACGCCGCATCTACAGATAGTGATAATAGGGTGTCTAAGCGCAGAGATGCAAGAAACTCTTTCAGGATCAGACGTGTATCAACATCATCTAAGCGAACTATCCCTCAAGAAGGAAACAACAGTGGTTTACTAAGAGCTCAGGATCAGCAAACCAACCAGCAACAAGAGCTACATACCAGTTCTGGATCTTCAAATGGTAATACAGTATTCGACGACGACGATATATATGATGCATATCAGGACGTCAATACAAATGAAAATATGTACCCTCTCAGCGGTAGATTCGAACCCACTATTAATGAAATTAGTGGCAGATACAACCCCGTTAATAACACTGTAGTTGATTATTCAAGTACAGATTTCACAGAAGAAAACAATATTTCAGGTATCGACTGGGTTGAGGATCGTAACGGAAGCTCTTTGATCATCGGCACAGACTATGGTATCATGAGATGGAATATCAATTCATGGGCTAGGAGAAGCTTTTCAAGCTATGATTTCTGCTGATTTAGTAAACTTCATTGAATTTATTTTTGGATTATTTTATTTTTTTATTTCTAATTTCTTTCTTTTATTGGTTACTATTTTCCATTTTTTAATTGTTTTTTGGGTCGTCATTGTAACTGGCATTTAGTTAACTCAAATCTCTTCATTTCTTCATTTCATCACGATTACTAGTTTTTTTTATCGGTGCATATTCATTATTTTAATCATTCATACAATTTATAGCTTGTAAAGACAGAGTTTCATAATTTCCTCTTTTTCTCAATATAATACCAAACCACCCAAAAAACTCAAGAATAAGCAAAGTATGATTGAAATAGTAGGAATATCAACAACCGAAAGCTTGGTGCTTTTCTCACCCACCCGCCGTACCAAGAACCAAAATTTCCCATGAATGTATGTCTTTGTTAATAAAATATTTAGGTATAATATACAATTGCAGTTTATAATTGTTTAAATATAAAATATTAAGAAACCGATAAACTTAACGACATATCGGCTAGCGTAGAATAGTGTAAGTCAAATGAATGATAAACTATTCCGATTAGTTGTGCAAACGCTTTTCGTAAGAGTGCAAGTTGTGGACACCACCTTCCAATTGAGCGGATGCAGTTCTGAACTCAAATCTGACGTTACCGTTGTCAACTTCAGATCTCAAAGAGTCCAATGATTGAACACCAATGTCTTGACAAGAGTGCTGTAGACCGTTGTATAGGTATGGAATGAACTTCTTGATAGAACCCTTGTCAACGACAGCACCAGAGACACCTTGAGCGACCAAGACACTGTCAGTTTCAGAGAAGTAACGAGAAGTAGAAGCATTACCCTTCTTACCAGTCTTTTGCATGGCATCGATAGAACCCATACCTCTGTAAACCTTTAATCTCTTACCGTCTCTGTAGAAGTAGTCACCTGGGGATTCAGTGGTACCAGCCAACATACCACCCATCATAACAGTGGAAGCACCTAGACACAAAGCCTTGGTAATGTGACCAATGTTTTGAACACCACCATCGGCGATACATGGAACACCGAATTCGTTAGCGAACTTACAGACGTTGTAAACAGCGGTACCTTGAGGTCTACCACAGGCCATAACTTCTTGGGTAATACAGATGGAACCGGAACCCATACCGATTCTCAAACCGTCAGCACCAGCAGCAATCAAGTTAGCAGCTTGCTCTCTGGTAGCAACGTTACCAGCAATAACTTCTAGTTCTGGGAATTCCTTCTTAATCCACTTGATCATGTTCAATTGGAAGATGGAGTTACCTTGAGAAGAGTCCAAGATAACAACATCAAGACCAGCTTCAACCAATAGTCTCAATCTCTCCTTGTCAGCATCAATAGTACCGATAGCAGCACCACATAGCAATTGCTTGGTAGTGGCAGACTTGGAAGCCAATGGGTAGTTTTGGTTCTTCATCAAATCGGTTCTGGACAACATAGAGACCAAGTTACCGTTGTCGTCAGTGATCAAAAGCTTACCCTTCTTGGTAGTCTTCAAGATCTCGTTACCTTCAGAAAGAGTGATACCAGCCTTACCGGTAACCAATTCAGTGGTCATGACGTCCTTGACCTTCATGCTATCGTCTTCCAAAAATTGGAAATCACGAGAGGTGATTATACCTAGCAATTTGCTTCCAACCTTACCTTCAGCTAAAACAATGATTGGAGTACATTTATCCTGTTGCAATTAAAGTATTCTTTTCAGCAAGTAGCCAGCATTGCGAGACTAGTTATCATATGCAATTGAAAAGAAATCAAACAGTATAATGTAAAAACCATTAATGTTAGTAAAAACAAATTCAATTTTGTTTTCTTAAAGAGTGGATCATATGTTAAACAGATAGCAGGCATGACCTAGACTAAAATCAATATGCATAAATCAGCGTGATGATGATAATGAGTCTCTATTTCCTTTTCTTTTCTTTGTAAATCAGCAAATAAAAGTTTTCTACAAGATCGTTTGATCGCAGTCAGTAGAACGAAAGTTATAATATTAAAAGTTTAATCATCATTTCAATTGAAGAAAAAAGTATTCCAGTAAACTCTTATATCTCACCATTTTGAAACTTTTAAACATTATTGGCTTTTAAAAAATTGATGCCATATGCTATCTGTTAGTACAATCCAAAGTTTTAAGTTATTTCTTTGAATTTTGCGATTAGATTGAAATTACAATCATAAACAAAATTTTGAATGTGGTGAAAAAAAAAACATACCTGTAACTGGGAAAGCGGAGAAACCGTAATCCTCCCTCATGGTCTTGACTTCACCGACGGTAACTTCTGGGCCAATAACGATTGGGAAGTTGATGAAACCGTTTTCGAAGTTCTTGACCTTCTTAACCATAGAGGCTTGTTCCTCTGGGGTACAGTTGTGGTGGATGATACCGATACCACCCAAAAGAGCCATGTAGATGGCCATTTCAGCTTCGGTAACGGTGTCCATTGGGGAAGAAACAAAAGGGGTGTTCAATGTGATCTTCTTGGTTAGCTTAGTTTGCAACTGAACAACAGAGGATGGGAAAGAAACATAACCTGGCAAAACTAGGAAATCGTTGTAAGTTAGACCACCTCTAGTCATAGAGTCCATCAACTCACTGACAGAAAGACCATCCTTTCTCTCAATGGTCTTCAAGTACTCTAGAGCAGTAGTGTAATCTCTAACTTTAACAGATTGCTTAGTAACCTTCATCCTTTTAATTATTAGTTTTTTTTGTCCTGAATGTATTCCTTTTATTAATTCAGATCAAAAGAAAGTGTTATGTTTTTAATTAGATTTCCTGTTATTTATTCAGTTAATTCTTTCAAAAGAAACCAAAAGACCACAAGAAATGTTTTATCCGATTCTTTTTTTTTTATCCAAGAACAAGAATAAGAATGAAAGAAAGAATCAATCCAACCCGGATCATCTCCCAATCCCTCTTCCCACCCACATGAACACCAATTGCAATTGAAGAAACTACCAGATGTCTGGTATTCATGATGCCTATTTATACATTTTTTTTTTTTGCGATGAGCTTCGCGATGAGCTTCGAATGAAAAAAATTTTTTTTTTTTTTTTTTTCAAAATTTGCCAGACAAAGCGAAAGATCATTGTACGGCTACTTGTTAGGGAGCTACTAACACTCCCACGATACCTTCTAGTGAAGAACCTTGATTCGATTCTCCCCAGCCAGTAAGACAAAGTATGCCTTTAACTTCCTGCTCTGTTAGTGCTTGCACCAGTCCCGGAAAAAAGAAAGAAATATATCAGGTGCTGTCCCTTCCAGATGGGGACAATTGCCAGGCATACGCCCAAGCACTGATGCTCGGTTTCTTTGCCTTGTCGATGAATGGGTATCCAGTCCAGGGTACCATGACAAGGCCCAAGGACAGAGAGGGAAAAAAAGAAACAAAGCGACCAGATAGGGCATCGTTTCAAAGCCGAGAGCAATGTATGGTTTGATGAATCAGTGCAATACAGGGCCTAAAGAAACAATCTTGAAATAAACTTGAAAGGCCCTAAAACCCAAACCTCTATACTTTCGTATACAATTATATTAAAAATTGATCATATGGTATGACGTGGTACGTGATATAATAACACACGAATATATGTCATATGATATGTACGTATACCAGTATATGGCCATCTGGGGGACCACACCTCCAACTTTACCCGGACTCATCATAGTAACATAGAGCTGCGAACTCTTGGAAAACCCCATCGGTATACCCAGCGCACAGTATACCAAACATGCTGGGCTATATAGCCCATAGTGTTGGACAGGGATACCTCATGTTTCAATGGTCGGGGACCTACTACAAGTATACCTGGGGTGTACTTACCAACAGCAGCAGTTCTACTCATTCCTCAGCACACAATCCACAAATGTCTAAGAGTATCAACGTTTATTCGACTTCAGAAGCACAGAAAGCGCTCGATGAATTGCTGCCTTCTGTGTTCGCTAGGCTAGGGTACCGCGAAGACCACACAGCTCTGGATATCAAGCTCGCGCTTGGCTACACAATGGCCGCAATTGCGGTCGGAAGTTTCCTGCTGGACAAGAAATTCGAGAAGAAAGAGATTATGCACTACCAATTGATCCTCACCGTTTTGTATTTTGCTCTCTCGTTGGTGTACTGGGTCTACCAGAAGACTGTGAACAAGAACGCCATCTACCACGGCAAAAAGACCTCTGGTGAGAACATCAAGGTTATAACGTCAATCGGCAAGACTGATCCTAACTACAAGGTAACCGTTATTAGAAATAATAAGAACAAAGAGCTGGAGTTGGTGCTTCCTATAACTGAAGTGTTTACTGAAAAGGGTTTCTTGCAAGGCGATCTTGTATATAACTGGTTTAGCAAGCACCTATCAGAGAAGGATGAATGAAACTGGAAACGATAGAAAAATTATGTTTGCATTTTGAAGAGGATTACATCAAAGCTATCCAGTTTTCACATGAGTCGGTTATATTACGAGAATCACTAACGCAATTGAAGACAGCTTATGGAAATTCCGATATTTTCTTTGTTTCTATTAAAAAAAAAGGAATCTAATACTCAATAATTTATGATAAATACTTCTTACATACTTGATAGATTAATTCTATCAATTTCACTTATATTAATAGTGATACTTTTATACTTACTTAAGAATAAATGAATGTATCGATTTCAAAGTCAATCGCTGGCATCGTCTAAGAACTCAGCTAGCTCAGGTTTGTTGTAAACATTAACATACAACGAATCCTTTGGTACATTGACAGTCCTACCATGCAACGAAGAAAGATCTAATAGTTCAGGGTTCATGTCCTTAATGGATGTAACACCCAGCAATCTCATGTTCATTTCAATCTCTGTTTTCAATAGATCAATCGCCTTTTGCACACCATCCTTTCCATAACAGGAGTTGGCATACAAAAATGGTCTACCCAGACCAACACCAGATGCCCCAAGACATAGTGCTTTTATCACATCAGTACCACGGCGAACACCACCATCTACAAATACTTCAAAGTTCTTGTCCAGTTTCTTCTCCTTCAAGACAGGCATAGTTTCAGCAAGAACTTCAATCGGAGCCCTAGCAAAATCCAACTGTCTACCACCATGATTCGATAGAACAACACCATTACAGCCTATTTCTGCAGCTTTAACGACATCCTGAACTCTTTGCACACCTTTGATAACTATGGGCAATTTAGTTTTCTTTCTTAGTATTTTGATGTCTTGCCAGGACAAAGAAGGATCGATAAATTTAGACAAGGTTTGAGCGGCACCTTCTGATTCCCCTACATCAGATTTCTTCATGCTCTTTGGACCACTCATAGTATTGTTGAACTTAACCTTTTTGTCCTTCTCTCTAGAACCTAAACTTGGGGCATCAACTGTAACAAATATAGCTTTAACGCCTAAGTCCTCGACATGCTTTATCAAGTTTTCAGTTATCTTACGATCAGAGTTAACATATAGTTGGTACCATATGACTTGGTCTTTTGATGGTGCAGCATTTACAATCTCATCAACAGAACAGGAAGCTAACGTAGAAATCATTTGTGGAGTCTTGTTTGGTCCTTGACCACATCCTCTAGCGATGTCTTTTTCACCTTCTTTTGGATTACCTAGTTTACACAATGCTGTTGCGGTAACATAGAATGGAACATCAACTTTATGGCCTAGCATTTCTGTAGAGGTATCGACTTTACTGACATCAACAAGAACCTTTGGATTGAAAAAAATTCTGTGGTATGCATTGTGGTTCTCACGGTAACTGACCTCATCATCACTAGCAGAAGAGTAATATGCCCATGCCTGTTTAGACAGGATTTGTGATGCTAAGTATTCAAAATCATATAGGTTCATAATTGAGCTCAAAGGTGGTAATCTAGCTCTCAAAGCAGCTTTTCTTGCAATATCATCTGGGGTTTCACCTGGCGCATAAGGTGGACATATGTACTCTGCATCCAATTTACCATCTAGGGGACCAATATGCTGTTCGGGTTTTATGTACTTTTCTATGGCATCTGGCGGATGGATTGGATCAAAGATTGCAGTTACATCTTTCCCAGCATTCGTTTTTATAATATCCGGACCACCTGGGTGCAAAGCAATAAAATTGGTTAAATCGTAAACGTAGCCATCTATGACTACCCAGCAGTCCTCCGGTGTATTATGTTTTATAACTTCACTGGGTGAAATTTTGGGTTTTGAACTGTCAAATTTGGCATCATTATAAATATCTTTTTTGTTGTGGAGATTATCAGCAATTGCTGCTGTCAGACCGACTGTCAACCCGATACTCCAGAACCATTTATAACTCTTCCTTTGTCTCTCGGAGTTGAAGAATTGGTTATTTAAAGAGCTCCTCGACGAGACAATACCTCTTTTTGTTGTGGAATTGATGGCATGTCTTGGTAAAGATCGTAGCACCCTGGAATGTGGTGTCTTAAATATGTACCTTTGCATTATATTTTTCTTTCTGTCTTGATACTTTCCTTATACTATATAAAGTTCAGAAAATAAACAATTGATGGATGAAAAGAAGTTAGAGGAGAACTTAAAATTGAGAGTGTTATAATAAGATCTCAGCAAGACCTTATATATATTTTTGAGGTTGGAGGTCTTGCACAAACCATTGGCAATTACTATAATATAACATCAGGAATGCGCATAAGCAAAATAGCTAAAAAGTGGGATGAAACCGGATGTCAATAGACAAAGGAGAGTCCATTAGATTAACGGTCGGTGCTAGCGATCCTCAATAGCTGAATCTCTACGTGAAAACGATCCTCACTGTATACTTGCAACGCTATGACATATATTCATCCCGCGTCATATATCTACTATGACATCATGCTGTCCAATACAAGTCCATAACATTTAGTGAACTAATTTGACCAATAAGTTATACATGGCTAAAACACGATAGTTTGAGTTTGGCCCTTAGGGGAAACTATACGTCGGGGAAGGAAATCCCACATATAGTCATCCCTTCAACTGGAAAGCAGATTGAAGAGCTGCGATGAGAATAGCCCCAGAAATGGTTATTAAGTTGTGTATGACCCTTATAGAGCGAGTTACTTATAGGAGAATGGTACATATATTGCCTGGTTATATCCCACTCTTCATGATGACTAGCAAGGAGATGTCCCGATAAATCCATCGCTAATTGCCTCACCTATAAGGATCAGAGCTATTATATGCGGAAATGTGGGGAGTGGGATGATTGGAAGAAGTAATAGCACTGGTGAAGAGAGTGGGGGGTGGTTATCTCCAAGATATTATGATAGTGGTTGACTTAGCTATCAAGTGTGCTGTCCAAGACCTCAATTAGTTACTATACAAGAGTGGACAAATGGGTACCTTAATCTCCATAAATCCAGGAAACTGATTGGCTACTCTGATAAATGCTAAGCGATCGTCTCTCACGCAGAGTCCCTAAATGTTGATATGATGAACTAACGGTTAGAATTGGTGTGGTCTATACAACTAATACAAAGTGGCTGAATGTAACCATACAATCAATTGATAAAGCAAAAACGCTAATGTTCGTTAAAATCATTATATATTGTACATAGGTAGATAGAAATAACAAAACAAAATGAAGGGGGAAGAGTGAATGTTATCGTTTGTTGAGTATATTCCGTATACTCACAAAGGAAGTAGACCTTTGACGAGGACTTAGACTCAAGGGGCTTGAGCTTTTCTCATTTGCCACTGAATGTACTGTTCTTGATCTTGATCTAGTGCTTATCCTAGTTTGTAAAGTGTTGAACTCCATCCCCAAGTTAACCAATGGTCCTTTGCCAACCGGAGATGTAGACTTTGGCCATGGTCTTGACGTACCAAGGCCTGCACTGTTGCATCTAGCCAGGTTCATATGAAGTCCTGGATGGTGCTTCTCATGTGTAAACGACTTTGCTGTTCTACTCTGTGGAGTATTCACTACGGGTGAAGGATTGTCTGAATACACAGGTGGTAACTCCTCATCAATTGTAGGTGTCAAAACAGCCATATCATATGAAGGTACTCGAGAAAATTTTCTTAGATCGGGATTGCTATCTTTACTACTTTGGCTTAAGCACTTAGCCGCATCCCTATCTTTTAGTATGTAGTCGTTTGAGAAATAAGAAAGATTGATATCAGAAGGTAGCTCTTGGATTTCATCTATTTTATTGAATTCGCCTGCCGATGTAGGCAAAGACAAGCCATTCATGTTTGAGTAATAGTCTGAATCCCGATCTTCTAAATGTAAATCTCTTAACGTGCCGTCTAATTTATGTAAACTATCCTCATTGCTAATGATAGAGTCATTAGTCATATGAATCGGACTATGCAATGCTGAACCTCCCACAGGTGTATCATGGCATAGTTTATCATAGAAATGCATTTCATAATTCGGTGGAGCCATCAATCCATTCATACTGCGATTATGAGCAAACGAGGTGCAATTAATCTTGGCATTGTTCCCACTGTTCATGAATATCTTTCTATCATCTTGATTGAAAGGGGTTGAAGACCACCGGTGCTCTTTCTTCAATGAGTTTTCATCACCCTCGACAGTGACATATAGTGAATTGTATGGTTTTGTAAAAAGTTCAATGTAAGGCGACACATACAACTGAATTGATAATGTTGCTCTCAGTTCTGATATATGGTTATCTGGATTAATTAAAGAAGCAACAACTTTAATTTGGTGGCGGCATTTGATTCGTTCCAAGGTAAAACAATCAGGAGAGCATTTCATCAAATCTGGTGGTATCTTTAGATATGCTTGAAGATCCCAAGAATCTTTAAATTCTGAATTATCTTCATCGTCTTGGAAATTTACATTTCTGGCTAGCTCCTTTAAAGGGTTTCGTATTTTCATTTGAGTAACTTTACGTTCTTTTTCTACCTGTTTGGGATCACTCTTACTTCCGTAAGAGTATTTCTCGATTAGTGTCATCCGGATGGATCCTAATTTTAACCCTTTTAATAATGGGACCAATAAGATGTTCACAGGCGTTGTTGATCCAATAGCTACCGCTTTTGTTGGAACAGATATAGAATATTCTACCTTCTTGGGCCATGTATTGGTAAACAAAACACTTTCTGATAATTCCACGGCATCTGCTGAGAGTGTCCTTATCACTCTAAGATGCTTCTGGCATAATATAGTAGCTGTTGGATTCATTTGTTCGAGGTTAGCTATTAGATTGTAAGTCAATAGCACGCCAGGTATCCCTTCTATACTCTCTGGAAGAGTACCAGGGAGAACGATATTAAAAGGTAATTCATAATTACCTTTTATAAGTGTATAGTATTTGGAGCTTGTGCTGTCAAATGCCATATTATGCAGAGAGGTAGTCGATTTTGCACCTCTGCATACAAGACTTTTCATCGTTTTATTTTGATCATCATTGGCGCCATGTACTAATGATCCATTGGGACCTATAGAATTATAGGAAGAAGTCGTACAGCCATGTATGTCAAACGAGTTCCATTCGTGCTCAAAAAACACTTTCCTATAATACCTTTCTCTCTTGTTATTAGTGTCAGGCAGTCTTAGCTTGAGTTTCCCACATAGCTTCAGCGATAAATTTTTTATACGTATCGGCTCCTTCACCGAAAGCATTATATTGCCTGACAGTAACACAGAAGCTGCCTCATCGGGACATCCCTTCAATAAAACCACTCCGCCATCTCTATCATTGTCGACCTGAATGTCAAATAGTAGCTCCTGATCTGGTGAAGTCATTCATGTATATTCAAATGAGTGCCTCTAGGTCGATTTTACAGTTACTTTGAATTTTCGGCTCACTTTCGCATCTAATACTGTAGCTTTTATGTTAATTTATTGTTAAAAATAGTGAATAGGTGGCTCTATTCTGATCAACAACAAACAACAGTTATATAAGACCACAGCTAGTGCTAGCAAACTAAAAGAAAAAGTTAATATTTCAGCTTGTTAATATATTTTGCTTGGACTCTTCCTTGAGTACTCTTAGAATCAGCTTGTTAAGTATCTTTATGAAGGAATCACAGTGCTTTTCCTTACACACTTCTCTCTGATTCACAAGCAATGCGGGGATAAATGTTTAGGAGAGCAAGCTTCATATCAATCAATAAAAAGCATCAAGCTAACATAGCATATGATAATGATAGTAATATATGAAGAAAAGACTAGATCAGGTTTTTTGTTCTATTTGAAGAAAAAAATGGCAAAAAGAATGCAGGAAATGTTACTAGATTAAGGACAATGAAGACGACTGCAGTGCAAATATAAGAACGCAACAGCCCTGCCTCCATCTTCAGTCAAAGGCAATGCGTTATCGTTGATAGCACTTCCACCTTATCTTCGCCATGCCATGAACAAAGGGTCCTCTGAAAGATCATCGCAGGAAAGATCATCGAACAGTTCAAATCCCATCCATCGAGTCAATCTTATTTTTTGCGGGGGAGGTGTGAACATCACCCAGAGCAGTAGTGATGAAATGCCAATAGCTAGTTTGTTAAAGTGTTGTAAAAGTGACCTGGATGGTTGTTCGTAGTTTCGTTGGCTCTCATCACCGGTGATAGTTGCTTTAAACATCCCAAATAATTGCAGTGTAAGGATTCCTGTACAACGATAGCAAAAGTGATAAGGGGAACAGCAATATTAAAACCGAAAATCATTTTCTTAAAATAGTCTTATTTTGACGTATGCTATGACAGTAATGTGGAAAGCATCATCTATATTGTATATGTGATTACATCTACAGAATTACATATTTGGGCGCCAGTTTGTTCTTTTTAAACTGGTTTTGCAATTGCTTATTGGGACTTTAAAAAAGTAATGTCGAATTTTTATACTATTGGTCTATGGATGTTGAATACTGAGATAGTAGGAGGCAATCACCTCCACGTTCGGGATCGAGAACATAGTTGTAAAGGTATCCCTCGGAAGATATGACTCGGATGGGTAGCATTGTTACTTTTGTCCTGTCTCCTTGATCCTGTCCATCAAACAATTCTGGATATTCTACCTTATCTACTTCCATTTCATTCCCAATGGAACACAGAGTCTTAACGTTTCCAGAAATGTTTGAATCGGTTGGCAGTTTCAATGATGCAAAATGCCTAGAAGGTTCTAGTATGGATGTCACCTTGATTGGGAACAGTTGTCCCAACGTCTTGGCTGCCCGCCTAGATAGCTTCTGTGAAGAGTTTCTTATCATTCTACCCATTGTTTTCCTAGATGCGTCCACATACGGTTCCCTTGTACTCTCTATATCATTGTCACTTAACAAACTTGATACGTCACCGTTACCAACGGAGTTATTATCTCCATCATTCTCGTTGCCACTATCATCGCTATCTGCATCATCTGCTCCACCACTCGTTCGTTCCTCTCCTGTCTTCGTAAGCTTGAATATATGTACTGTTTTGCTTGAGCAAGTAACAGATAAAAACCTATTGTCTTGACTGAAGCTCAATGAGTATATTTTGGTGGGATACGTACCTCTTCGGAATTGATATAATTTAGCACCTGATGATGTAGAAAACACTCTGATAATAGTGCCCTTTTCTGAAGCGGTGGCTATTAGTGAGCCATCAAAACTAAAATTTAAAGCAGCAATTTCACCTTTGTGGGCTTCTATTACCATCAATGGTTGCAATGTATTCATATCATATATTATAACATCACCACTATTAATGTCATTTTCTGCAGTGTCTGTATTTTGATCCATTTGATAACCATTTGCGGCTTTATCTTCGTCAATATTTTGTTGACCTTCAAGAGTTGTTCCAAACTTATTCTGAAGATTATTATCCTTGCTGTTCGCTATCAGTTCCTCGCTTTTACTTCTAGCTATGTTAATTGTATTCGTATTCACATTTGGATTTATATCGGAGCTTATTACTTTAGGTGGTGACGGATAAGCAAGCAGGTTAGTGTCGGTGTTACATGACAACGCCACAAGACCTTCGGGATTTGGAGCAATCTCAATGGTATGTAATAGACGCATGTTGTTAATATCATAGATATAGATTTGCTCTTTCAACACCACTACAATCCGAGATCTATTCATCTTGACACTTAATATCTTGGTAGGAAATGTCACTTCGCATATGATGGAGTGTTTCTTTGTGTTTATTATCCTTAACCTTCGTGGTGATAGCATCGGCTGATCACCTATTCCAACCAATGCTAACAGAGATGTAGAAAAGAGCATTTCCACGATGCCATATCCTCCTGAATCCTCAGAGTAGAACTTACCAAAGGGCGCACAATTGAAAATGAGAAACCCATTTGATGTTCCCATAGAAATGCATGTTCCTGTTTGATTGAAATTCAAGTAGTATATCGATACTGCTTTATTAGGCATACTTCCAAAGATACGAGAAACAATTACCTGTATTTAGTGATCGTTAATATTATGTTACCCTTAATTTCTTATAATTGTAGGAGTCCTTTTGACGCTTCTGATAGTATTAAAGATTTTCAATTTGTGATTGGTAATGATGGGTTAAGCCAACTAGGTTTTGCAATGCATGAATGTGGTACAGAGCTTCGTATGAGCGCCAAGAACGGATATGCTTAGTAATAACGTCAAATATCTGTTGAGCTCCATAGAGCTACTATTACTTACAGAATCAGCTTTTTTTTTCCAGCTCATCTCCGGTTACTTGTACCTAGAAAAGTACCAGCGAACGGACTATAGATAGTTCACACTACAATTCGAGTGTTAACAAGTTCTGGTCTATGTATATCTGAAACAACCAGTCAGTGTTTTTATTAGTAACTAATTATTGCCTAGCTCTCTATACAATTTTCACTGCCTATTAAATATACCTCCCCTGTCTTGGTACTTGATCTGTGTACACATCTGCAAAACCTATTACATTTCTCCATTACACCATGCTTGATAAACAGAATAATTAACAAACCTGGCACTAATATTCAAGGGAAACATATTACCAAACAGATTCTGCTAGTTATTACAACATATGGCGGATATATAGAGTTCTGACTAAATTTTAATATTGACGCTATAAACCGAATTTTCAACTTACGTTTCCAACAAGTTCAAGCGCAAGTGGTTTAGTGGTAAAATCCAACGTTGCCATCGTTGGGCCCCCGGTTCGATTCCGGGCTTGCGCATTTTCTTTTTTTCCATTCATCTTTCTGTTATCCTTAAATAGGAAAAATGAGAATCTTCTAGGAACATAGTCGATCCCGTCCGTTATGTGACAAGCCCAACTGTTCTAGGACAATTAAAATCAGATCGACAATTTCTCGAAGATTGCAACCCTTGTCATGACCTTTTGAGGATCTCACTCGACCTTCTTATTGTTAATAAACTTTTTTTTAGCTCATTTCTTGCTATCCCTACAGATATTATCCATAAATTGGCTTATAGACAACGATTCATTCGTGGCCTGAGCTGAACCCAGTTGTGCCAATTGTTACTCTCTTGTCCTTTAAATTGAAATTGAACTTTAATATTGAGGAGATTAAAGTACTAGAGTTGGTCTCTGTGAAATGGATGGAGCTACGACAATGAGCGATGTGGAAACCTCGAAGATGGATACTGGCAACAATGGTGGGAAAGAAATGGACCTGGATCAAATGATTAATGCTACCGAACAATTGTTGTCGGAAGCACCCAAGACCACAACTAAAAAGAAGAAGAATAAAAAGAAGAAGAAGAAGAAAGTAACTACAACTGATAGCAAGCCGGTAGTGGATACAGTCGCTGATCCAGAACAGCAAATTGCAACAGAGGATAAACTGGGAAAGGATATCGATGAATCCGTGTCAGAAACAGGCGATACTATCCCTGAAAAGATTGATGCACAGAAGGTTAGTGATCTTGATTCAAGTTCTGGAAATCTAGCCATAGAGAGAAAACCTAAGAAGAAGGGTTCTAAACAATCAAGGCCAGTAAGTCTCTCTAAATTAGAGAGGGACTCGATCAAAAGGAAAAGTTCTGATTTAGATTCAATTCTTGTAGGTATTGAAGAGTATCTGCAAACTGATGAGGATATAAATGTAAACGTTGTTGATGGCTCAGCAGTACCTGATGGAAGGGATTCCTCCTCTGACACCAGTAAGGCATCTAAGAATTTGAAGAAGAGACCTGTGGTAAAGGGAATGAAGAGAAGCAACACGGCAAAGCAGAGCCTAAGTTCCAAGATAGTTGAATCAAGTGCTGAATCAGCATCTGATGCTAACAAGGTTGTGGGAACACATGAAGAAGAAACAAATGCTTATGAGCCGATTGATAAAGAAGCTAAACCTATGACTGAAAAGAAAGTTGATGAAAAAATTGAAAGTATATCTAATGAACTAGCAACAGAAAAGGAGCAATCACCATCTACAGCCGTGTTATCAGATGATCTGAAGAAGAATCAGGATAATGTCCAAGGTGAGAAGCAATCTATCGAGAAAGGAAGCAAAGCTGACGCAGATATTTTGATTAAACCTGAAACTAATTCAAAACTTGTTAAGGATGCTGTAATAGCAAATGAATCGGATGCTGATAAAAAAAGTATCTCAGACACAACTATCAAGGAGATAGGTGAAAGCAATGCAGAGATTAAAGAAAAGCAAACAACACAGTCTCGATCAGAGAAGGAAATAATCAGTTTGACGGCAGAGGAAAATAATAATAAAGTTACGATTTCAGATACAATTCCCGAGCTGAATGATGATACGATGAAAGCAGCTTCGCCTAATATTGATGAAATTAAATCAGTACAACAGGAATCCTATGATAGTAAATCAAAAGAAACAAAATCTGAGCCAGAGGAACAGGAAGAAGACATGAATAAAGGGCAGTTAGAACCAGAAAATAAAGTGTCATCATCACCCTCTTCATCAAAGAAACAAGCATTAAAGGAGCCAGCACTGGAAAGTGAAACAGAACAAGAGCACGAGGGTAATTTATTGCCTACTGGTAATAAAACTGATGTATTAGAAGAAAATTTAGAAACTGTGTCTGCAGTTAAACCTTCTCTTGCCGATGTAAATAAAGATTTGCCTCTCAAGGAAGGTGTAAATCATGGAAAAACGGTTGATGTTCAAGAACTACACACAACTTCAAAGCCAATTGAGGAGTTATCTCAAGCAGAATCTCCAAAGAAGACTTCATTAGATGCAATGAAAAAAGAAGACAAATTAAAGGATTCTAGGAAGACCGAATCTACTATCGAAGCACATTTGGATAATCGCATTAACGAAAAGAGCGAAGCTGAGGAAGTTGGAGATGATGGCCCTGTTGATAAAAAGTCAGAGGATCTGAAAGATACCCCAGAGAAATCATTGAGTACTGAGGCTGTTACACAATCTCCTAAAGTGCATAATGTGAATGAAGTTTCAAAAGTGAATGAAGAGGAAGACAAAGCTGCAGAGTCGTTAACAGTCGACAAAGCTGGTGCTGAAAATAGCCACAAGCCCTCCAATTTGAAGGTACTTGAAGCCAAAGATACATTATCAGATACAATGAACGAGACTAAACAAGATGAAACAATGGATAAGGAACCCAAATCTACTGCAAAGCTAATTAAATTAAATGATGAAGTGGATGAAGAAGCATCTACCTTGGCTGATGATGTAAGTGATCTCACAGAAGAGAAACTCAAAGTAAAGGATAATGTTATGCACACTACTGCTGAAATCCCTAACAATGACGCTCAAACGGACTCAGATTTGCCTAAAGAGAAGGAAGATCTAAATGAATTCAATGAAGACAAAAATAATGAAGATCCTGTCAAAAAGGGGGATGGTGATGTTCTTTCGAAGATAATGACTGAAAACAATGAAACACCGGAAAAGAGAGTTGTGATATCTATATTGGACGATTTACCCTCTCGACATGACAACGGAAATGAAAAAGAAACACATGATACGGTTCCTAAAATTGATCTCGAATCAAAACTAAAGGAAGCATTAGATGAGATAGAAACGTCGGATGTTAGTGTGCCAACTGTTGATCCCAAGAAAGATGTGAAGGAAACAGCAGATGAAATAGAGGGTCTTGATCTTGGAGATCAGGAAGAAAAAGAGCCAGAAGAACATAAGCACTCAGCTGATGTTCAATCACCTTCGGACAACGTAACGGCCAAGAATTCTGGAGGTATTCAAGATATTTTGGATGAGACAGACAAATTGCTAGAAGAGCTAAACTTTGTTGATGACTCTGAGATCAATGCGTTATTGGATTCATTCGATAAGCCAGCATCTAAAAAGAAAGCAGTTGTGAAAGAAACGCCGCAAAATACAATCAAAGCCAGTGATATAATCAAGGCCAACGAAGAGTTACCTGTTTACATATACACATCCCTTGCCGGAGGTGGCTTCCACATGATACCACGTACCAATCGTTTGAGTACCATACTCACTGCGAACAGAATCAAGTTCGAGTACCGTGATCTTGGTACGGACGACGAAGCACGTAAAGTTTGGAAAACGTACGGTCGTGGAAGAACGCTGCCAGGTGTTGTAAGAGGTAGAGACGACATTATTGGTAACTGGGAAGAGATCGAGGAAGTCAACGAAAACTACGGTCTACGCGATCTTATTTATAACAGTATTTAAAAGCAAAGTGTGATTACCTCTCGCACGATATTGCATGAGCTAAGAATATATAGAATAAGGCATATAACAACCAGCACACGTCTTGTTACTCAAATACTATATGATTCATTGGTCATCCCTTGATAATGTAAGATACCTCCCATCCATTGTTCTAATGAATTGCTAAACACTAGAAAATGTCCTTTAGGGACCAGCTACTACGGGGACATAAGTCGTGCTACTGTTGTTCTTCCCACTGTCTTTAATTACAGTATGATCCCAGATGGGTTCTACCTGGTCTCTGCACACTTTTGTTAACCCCTCCCTCCCTTTGTATTCCAATCCATATAGCACAGAAACACACCTACAAAGCATAGGCACCCCAGCCTAACCCTTTTTCCTCCTCCAAATGTGATTCTTTGAAACAAACTAGTGACCCCACTTTCCTATTTCGTACACCAGTCAGACAAACTGTCGTACAATCATATTTGCCATTCCCTATGCAGAGAATTGATGCACAGAAGGATCCAAGAACGCCAACTGGACTAGTGTTTATGAAAAAAAGAGGTAATCACTTACTTTCTCGAAGGGCTGCGTGTCCTTCTGAGGGTATTGTGTATCTCGACTCATCCTTATCCTTCGGCACTTCCAAGTTTCTGTAAGCAGTTTCCCCTTGCCATAGGACTCACAGAAACTGCTTACAGGCCTGGCAGTAGCTAGCAAAGGTATAAATCTTAGAGGAGCTTGCTGGTATCCACACAATGGCCATTGGCCAAGGTGAATGATTATGTTTTGCCAAAAAGAAAACAGTAATAAAAAAAACAAGTAAACTGCATTTTAGTGTGGATATAGTGGGATGTATACATATGTGGAAGCTCAAATTGTTGCCCACCATTCCAGTATGGCTTATTGAGTACCTTCTGGATGTCTGATGCAGTGATTGTGTGACTTTTCCCAACCCCCCTTTTAGCTAGAAAAGCCAGCTTGAAAGTGAAAAAATAACTGGATAACGTATGATGACAAAACAAAAATAGACAACAAAAGACAACAAAAGTGCAATTGCAACAAAGTACAATAGCAACTAGTTTCTCAATTGCTCCCCCCCTTGGGAACTACCCCTCTTTTTGGCAAATTTCTTTCACTCTGAAGTAGAGTATATAAAGCTCGACAGTAGTTTATATAGGAAATATAATACTTATGCCAAGCTACAAACCAACTCAAAAGGATAAAAAAAAAGCTTCTGATATTTTGCACATTGTCTTAATAGAGATAACCTCACTCCCATAAGACCTAATTTTTTTTTTATTTGCATTTAACAAATTATTTTTTTTGTTTCTTTACTGATAGAATACTTGATAAACTATAGAGGAATAGCTTGTTTTTAACTAGGACACACTTTCTAACTAACCAATAACAGTATCATGCCTCGTGATTTACAGAACCATCTTCTATTTGAAGTTGCTACCGAGGTGGCCAACAAGGTCGGTGGTATTTACTCCGTGTTGAAGTCTAAGGCACCAGTGACAGTGGCACAATACCAGGATAACTATACCTTGATTGGTCCATTGAACAAAGGAACTTATCAAGGTGAAGTCGAGGAGCTGGATTGGGAAGACCCTTCTATCTTCTCAGAGGAGCTTCAACCTGTGCAACAGGCCCTGAAGTACATGAGAGAAAAAGGCGTGTACTTTGTCTACGCCCGTTGGTTGATTGAAGGTGCCCCCAGAGTCATCCTTTTCGATTTGGACTCCGTGCGTTACAAGCTGAACGAATGGAAGGCCGACCTGTGGTCCCTAGTTGGAATTCCATCCCCAGAAAATGATTGGGAAACCAATGATGCAATCTTACTAGGTTACACAGTCGTGTGGTTCTTGGGTGAATTGACTCAATTGGATCACAAACATGCCATTATCGGTCATTTCCACGAGTGGTTGGCTGGTGTCGCATTGCCATTGTGTAGAAAGAAGAGAATTGATGTGGTGACCATTTTCACCACACACGCTACTTTATTGGGTAGATATCTGTGTGCTGCAGGTGATGTAGATTTCTACAACCATTTGCAATACTTTGATGTGGACCAAGAGGCAGGCAAGAGAGGTATCTACCACAGATACTGTATCGAAAGAGCTGCTGCTCATACAGCCGATGTGTTTACCACTGTGTCACAGATTACTGCACTTGAAGCAGAGCATTTGTTGAAGAGAAAGCCTGATGGTATTCTTCCAAATGGTTTGAACGTGGTTAAATTTCAAGCTGTTCATGAATTCCAAAACTTGCATGCATTAAAGAAGGAAAAGATCAACGACTTTGTTAGAGCACACTTCCACGGTAACTTTGACTTTGACTTGGACAATACTTTGTACTTTTTTATTGCTGGTAGATATGAGTACAAGAATAAGGGTGCTGATATGTTTGTTGAAGCTCTGGCTCGATTGAACTATAGGTTGAAAATGGCTGGCTCCAAGAAGACCGTTGTAGCTTTCATAATTATGCCAGCTCAAAACAATTCTTTCACTGTTGAAGCTCTAAGAAGTCAAGCTGTTGTTAAGTCCTTGGAAAACACAGTTAACGAAGTGACTTCCTTGATTGGTAAGAGAATCTTCGAGCATGCTATGAAATTCCCACATAATGGTATCACCAATGAAATTCCAAACAACCTGGAAGAACTTTTGAAGCCTTCTGATAAAGTTCTGTTGAAGAAGCGTGTTTTGGCTTTGAGAAGGCCATATGGTGAATTGCCACCAATTGTGACTCACAATATGGCTGATGATGCCAATGATCCAATTCTGAACCAAATAAGACATGTCCAATTGTTCAACAACCACAGCGATCGTGTTAAGGTGATCTTCCATCCAGAGTTTTTGAACGCCAACAACCCAATCTTGGGTCTAGATTACGATGAATTTGTCCGTGGTTGTCACTTGGGTGTCTTCCCATCATACTATGAGCCTTGGGGTTACACGCCAGCTGAATGTACCGTAATGGGTGTCCCATCCATCACTACTAACTTATCAGGTTTCGGTGCCTATATGGAAGACTTGATCGAAACCAACCAAGCCAAGGACTATGGTATCTACATCGTTGACCGTCGTTACAAGGCACCAGATGAGTCAGTGGAGCAGCTAGTTGACTACATGGAAGAGTTTGTAAACAAGACCAGAAGACAAAGAATCAATCAAAGAAACAGAACCGAGAGATTATCCGATCTACTGGATTGGAAGCGTATGGGTTTGGAGTACGTAAAGGCCAGACAATTAGGTCTTCGTAGGGCTTACCCAGACCAGTTCAAGGAGATTGTTGGAGAAGATGTGAATGATTCCAGCATGGAGGCACTGGCTGGCGGCAAGAAGCTAAAGATTGCCAGACCACTAAGTGTCCCAGGCTCCCCAAGAGACGCCGCCAAGTCTCCAAGCACAGTGTTCATGACCCCCGGTGATCTTGGTACAATCCAGGACGCCAACAACGTTGACGATTACTTCCATTTAAGTGTTAATGACAATGAGGAGGAATGATTAACCCTTCTCAATCCCACTTGTACTTCACATTTTGAATTTTATTTGTTTTGTTTTTTTTTTTCTTTTCTTATACTTCTAATAATTTATGTAATTTACTTGTTATGTTATTTCTATTTTTTCTTTATTGTGTTCTTTTATTTAATTAGTATTTTCAAAAACGTTACAATATTTTATGTAACTGTACAGCTGGGAGATGTCACTGTGACAGTGATTACCCTTAAAAGTTTAAGCATAGACAAGAGACATTACTTATTAGCGATCTGTTGTACATGCACACCTGTAAGTGGTGTATTCAGCTTATGCACGATGTATAGAAGAACGAAATAGAGTAAATCCACAGAATTAGAAGAGGATCACAACGAATGGAAACCGCTCCAATAAAATTAATGTGCACTGCGTGAATTGTCTGCACATTCTCCTCCCCCAAAAAAAGAAGCTTCTATTTCCTCCCAACTTTATATTATCGCCCCTTTTCCCCCCACAAAAAAATCCTTCTAAAAACAATTTTCTTAGAAAGTGCGGTACAAGTCCCCATTGATAAGAAGGGCTTCTAGAAGGTCACTTTTTCTTCAATCCAATTAAATTAGATTGCCTCTCTCTCTGCGGTCCCTACGATACTTTCTTCGCTTTCAAAAATGGAAGTGATCTGATTTCTTTTATGACCCGCAAAATTGTAGTCATGAGATTAAAGGGAAAAGTGCTTCTAGAAGCATGGCTGGGCAGAGCAATCGCGTAGAGCAAACCAGGGAAGCTACAGCCACGGATCAAAATCATCTTCTAGAAGCTTTCCTTTTTCGTTGGTGCACTGCTGGTGCACTAGCAGTGCTCTGGCAGTGCTCTGGCAGTGCTCTGGCAGTGCTCTGGCAGTGCTCTAGCATAAACAAACTGCATTATTGTTTACAAGAGTATAAGCTCCTGAAAGAACCAGCAGATGGCAGACGGTTCTAAAAACCGATAGGATGGGATGCTGACATTCCCTTGTGCCGGATGGCAACGTGGACCAGCAAAGTAGCAAGGAGATGAAAATGCCTGATCGCTGCCCGCACTAAAATATATATAACAGCATCCCATTCTTCATAAATTTCTTATTCTAGTACACTCCCCCCCTCCCCAAGAGACACAACTATTCAATAACATTCACTTGAAAACAATACACATGGAAGAACTGTGTGATATACCTAACGAATCGTTAGAGGCTCTTAAGATAGAGGCCTGTACTACCACAACGACGCGGGTCTGTGACCTGGAAGTGGAAGAGAACAAGTTTAACGTTGTTGTGGAGGATGAAGAGAAGATTATATGCGAGAGCGAGGAGGTTGTTCAGGACATGGACCACAAGAAAGCCGGATACCTGTTCCAGCGTACGTTGGGTGCTGGTTCATTTGGTGTGGTCAAGCGTGCGAAGCAGTTACATAGCGATGAGGATGTAGCTGTTAAGATACTGTTGAAACGGGCTTTGGAGAAGAATGGTGGGTTGGAACCCATATACGATGAACTTAATATAATACAGCACCTGGATCATCCCAATATCGTTAAGTTCAAGGATTGGTTCGAGACTGAGTCCAAATTCTATATTGTAACCCAGTTAGCATCCGGAGGTGAACTGTTCGACAGAATTATGCATGACGGGAAGTACACAGAAGAGGATGCCGTAAACATCGTTGTTCAGATCTTGAAAGCTGTCGAATACCTGCATTCTCAAAATATAATTCATAGAGACTTGAAACCAGAAAATTTACTATACCTGGATAAATCCAAGGATTCCAGGATAGTGCTAGCAGATTTTGGAATTGCCAGACAGCTAGAAAACGATGACGATGTCATCTATAGACCTGCAGGCTCCTTGGGTTATGTGGCGCCAGAAGTGTTCACTTCAGATGGACACGGAAAACCCAGTGATATTTGGTCTGTAGGTGTGATTACGTATACATTATTATGCGGTTACTCTCCGTTCAAAGCGGAATCAGTCGATGGATTTTTGGATGAGGTTACATCTGATGAAAATCCAGTCAAATTTCAGAGACCATATTGGGACGGCATTTCTGAACTGGCTAAGAACTTCATTTTGAGAATCCTAGATTTGGATCCTGCTTGTCGACCATCTGCTACTGAGCTATTGAATGATCCATGGATACAGAGTAAATGTTCTTTAAGAACAGACTTGTATCACAACATGAGGAAGAACTTGAGTGCTAAGAAGAAGCTACAAAAGGCTGTTGAGCTTATCAAACTCAACCAGAGAATTAAAAAGCTAAGACAATTATATTTATTGGCTAACGAAACAGATTCAGATCTTGAAGAAGAGGAAAGATCATCTTCAGCTTCGCTCTCCTCTCTTCCTAGCTCACAAAGCAGTTTGAGTTTATCCAATGAATATGGCAGCAAAAGCCAGCGAGAACAAGATGAATTTATATCCTCCTTAAGACAACAAACATTGGCACAAATAATAAAAGTTGCTACGGTCAATAAAGATACTGTACGGAAATTTGAGAAATAATTAAAGATTTTTCAAGTTCAAGGAATTGCATTCATTCTGATAATTTTTTTTATCTTATATCTATTGACAAAAAGGTAACTATTACTCCAAGTATAGATTTTCCATGGTACCCGCCATTTGCATTGATATTTCCCTTTTAATTCGGTAAAAACGTGAACAATTTAATCTTAATGGTAATACAGAATCTTTGAAACACTCCTTTAATATTCCTGACATCGCAAGATATTTTATTTTACAAGATCACTACTGCATATTGGGTTTTTCAACCGATTTTATTTTTATTCATTGATACCCCACTCGCTATCAATTAGTGGTACGCTATCGCTAACATTGAAAGGTCGGAAATTAAGTATTTTGGCTTTATTTCAATAATTAGTGAGAAATTAATAGTTATTATTCGTACTTATCGCATATAATCCAACTTTTAAGATTCTATACCATTATACACTGCTATTATGTGTTACAACTACTCAGAATCCTCCATAGCATACTCATCATCTGAGTTCTCGATCTTGTAATTAATTTCTCTTCTTTGGGACCTCCTACTTTGTCTCTTTGTCGGATTTATGTCTCCAAACTTTGTTTTCATTTCTTCAAATTCTGCTAAGATTGGCTGAATTCTTCTTAAATAAGTTTGTAACATGGCAAATTTTCTACGCGAAGAGTTGAATTGTGGGTTCTTAGGAAGCGGATTAATCTTACTAGCATCCTTGGATGACTCTTCTGATTTTTCTTGTTTCTTTTTCGTGTTCTGACCAGACGTTGGGGAGACATCAGATTTAGTTGAGACACCATTTATTAGTGAGGATGGATCACCATTCTCTGATCGAATTTCTTCTTTTTCAGGTTCAGCTGTTGATGGTTGTTGGATCTTTTGATCGATGAAGTCTATAAATTTCAACAGAGTTTCTGAATCATAGCACATTTCATACCAGTAATTTTTTTCTGTCATGTCAGCACCTGATATTACATCTTGTATCAAAGCAATCTTGTCATGAAAGAGTATCTTGAAGTTTGAGCTCATAAATGGGCTATCATTCTCAAAAAGGGTGAATGGGTTGTATTTCTTAGATTCAAAAGTGTTGAAAATATTGTCAAGTGTTTTTAAATCCGTATATGTATTCATTGATGACATATATTCATATGTTTGCATTCTTGGGAGGTAGAAATCACCAACATGAGGTACCCTACCAATAAAAAACTCTTCAGATCTGAGCTTGTATATTTTATCCTCATATGGGTTACTGAGAGGGTTTTCTGGAGTTTCACCTTTGAATACTTTTTCCCAGTCCTCGTAATTCTCAATCATCAACTTCAACTTTTCATCCTCAGTTTTACCTTTCATTTGGGTTTTCAGTTTTTGTAGTATTTCAAGTCGATGGACTATTTCATCATTTTTTCCTTCCTTCATTTGTTTCTTTACATGCTTCTTTTTGCTTCTTATTTCTAATCTTGATTGTACCAAGTTACAGAGTTTCTTATAATAACTGAATGTCTCGTCAAGACCTTGTAGAAGGTATCTGGGTACGTGCTTGGTCTGAATACCAAAAGGAGGGTCACGCTTATAATGCGTTAATATGTAAATTTCATGATGGAGCAAAGGAGAATACGAACAACACCAGTCTACCAATGTTCTTAAAAATACAATTCTATCCTTAGCCTCTAGAGCCAGAATACCTGTCCTTTGTAATCCCTTGGTTTGTAAGGGATCTTGATCAATATCAATAGGTTCGTTTGCAGGCCACTGATAAATATTTGGGGTTAGAATCTCTTTGTGTTTCTGGTCTACTGCTGGGCCTATGTCGTCCTTCTCGAATGTAGAAGAGGCCGGCTTCATCAAGGTTTCAGTAGATATATTTTTTCTCCACTCCTTTGGGTAACCCCATTCAGGAGCATACAATCTGATCTTTTCGATATAAGATTGGAATGTTTTTTTGCTCGTTGACTTTAAATCAGACCATTCAACCTGGGGCTCTCTTTCGGTTTCCACTGGACGAAACAATAAATCCATAATTGTCAGCAGTAATAAATTCATCTTATCCTGACAACCAACAACTTCCTTTACAGGTATGTAGTCAGCATACAATCTTTGTATTTCCTTTCCTGTATTGATCAGTGGATCGGGATACAAATCCAGGCCAATCTCAAAATCTTGGAAAGATAAGCTCTGTAACTCATTGACAAAGAAGTAATTGAATTTGTTCACAAAGGACATAATTTTCAATATGTCTCCCGCGTATGGAACAGCTTTCATGTTTTCATTTTTTAGTCTGGATATCTTCGCATTCTGGTTTCTAAGTTCGCTGTTATATAACGGTATATTGGCAGTCCAATCTTTGTTATTAACAACAGGAATAGGAATTTCAGGAGTTCTCACAGGAGGTTTAGGAGTGCTACTTTTCTTCACCTTCGACTTGTCAGATTGTTGAGGTTTAACTTTAGCATTTTTGGCTTTAGCATCCTTAGACTTACTGGCTACTACCTTCTTAGTTGCTTTACTCTTAGGTTTCTTCTTTTTAGGAAGATACACGCTAGGATCTATCTCATAAATGTCCCTCTTCCTTGGTACTCTCTCTCTAGCAGACCTCCTCAGGCCAAAACCATACTCAGTGGTTGGATCATTTTGGTTATGCATAGATGAAGAAGCTTGGTTATTGGAGTCGTTAGATAGTGGAGAAGTGGTTGAAGCTTCACCTACACCGTTTGTTTCGTCACTGTTCATGGATATTTGTATTCAATGCAAAATACTATTCACGCACCTAGAAAGAGCTATGCTTAGCTATTGTCCGAGACACGTTATTATTAGACTATACCCTTTTGGATTGATCTCAATGTCAAAAGTTTAGCACCAGGATATCAAGTTGAAAACTGTCCTTAATAATTCTGCAAATTAGAAAGATGGAAAGTGTTTCGTGAATTGATCAGGTCTGTGCAAATACGTGCTCAATATGGAGATGGCTTTTCCAGAACTCTCTTTGATAGTTTATAATTGGGTATCGATTCCGATTCACTGTTTCCCAGAGGCAATGAAACTAAAATCTGGCATATAGTGATAGTTTGTCAATACATCTAGCATTTACTAAAGTGCAAGAATTGAAATTACTTAGGACTTGACAAAATTTGGTGTTCATTGAGTTGGATCAAGTTTCAACTGCCCCATCCATACAAATGTTACTTGGTACGTGCTTGATATTTCGCCAAATTGCTATACTGCATTACAACACAGTGCATATAGTGCTAAGTGGCCCTCCAATTGTTTGTACTATTACAATTCTAAACTAAACTAGTCGTCAGTAATTGTTGGTTGACCTCTAGCGTCGCACAGCGTCTAACAAATCGCGATATATAAATCAAAACTAAAATATGTCAGTCAATAGCGCATAGGGATATATAATAAACTTTACTTGTATCAATGAACAAATAAGTATAAAAGCTATAAGGAAATAGAATAACAAGTATACTTCTAGTACTTATAGAAGCTATTAGTACCATATTTAATTTTATAGTGAAAAAAAAATTGACAAAAAAATAAGTCTCCCGGGGGCGATTCGAACGCCCGATCTCAAGATTTCAGTGTTGAAATTACAGTCTTGCGCCTTAAACCAACTTGGCTACCGAGAGTCACTTGAAAGTTACGTTGGTTGCAAATTTGTGTGTCCTATAAGGAAAGGTGTAATAGAAATTTTGGTGATGTATAACTTGATTATATCACATAGCAACAGTAATTTCATAACTACAGCATTACTCTTATATTCACACTATTACATACTGATTGGTTCTTGAACGAGAGCTGCGTTAGATGTCCATCAAAATACTATATTGTATAGCAGTACTCTTATTGGCCAGTTGTAGTCATGTGTATGGTGGATCGTACTAAGATAACTCACGGCCCTTTCCTCATAAGCTAGTTCGAGAGTAGAGCAATCCTGTTGTACACTATATACATTTCTGTGAACATTATGTATGTTAGGCAAGTATATACGGACAGTTCACGAAACAGATTTGCTTGATATCTTGATCTTTGAAATACAGGCAAACTAAGTAGCTGATCAGGTCTTTTCCATTCCATTTGAAGTTGATTCCGTTTTAAAGGAATATTTTGTGTTTTAATTATATCAGAAAGGCATACTATAACGATAGAAAATGGGCGCACAAGCATCTAAGAGCACAGACCCAGTGGCACCAACGCTTTTTACGCCGCAGTCTAAGATTGAGTTCTCACAAGCATTACTTTCTCAACTTGAGGATGTTTCCGAGATGGACTATAGCAGAAAAGAGTATGCTGAAAAATGCATTGAGCAAAAGATCTCGAGTAGATTATCAGAGCTCGAAGTGGAGACCTTAAGGAAATTCAAGGACACTCTAAATGATTCCATGCAGACTGATAGCGATGATGGTTCTAATAAAAATACGGCCTGTACTGGCAAACTAAATGAAAAGTTAACGGATTTAAGTCAAAAACTTGAAGCATTTAAAAAATTGGAAGAGGATAAGAAACAGAAGTTTGGTTTGGAAGAGAAAGAAGGCCCCAGAGCGAAATTGACCGAGTGTTTGATTAAGAACAAAGGCAAGCCGTTAAACTGTGTCGACGAAATAGCAGCATTTAAGGAGTTCATGGATAGTAAATAGGCATCTAAAAGTTATTGATTTGAAATAAAAGTAAGCCTTGAGATAAATTTCAAATATGATATTAAGACTTTGTACATAATGTATTTACATATTCCGATTCATTAAAATATTTTAACCTAAACTAATATTACTAATTCATGAGACTTTTATCAGGATCCAATAGTTTGCTCTTGTGGATTAATCAAGTACAATTATTTTTTTGGTAAAGTTATAAAGTCGTAAAAATATCAAAGTATAATAATTTATAGACCAAAACCTTTGTAAAGAAGGATTAGAGCGCTGTCACTTTCACCGCCTCCTGCCAATGCCTCAATCTTCTCTTTCTCAATTGGACTGACTTTGTCGTCATTGAACTTGTACCATTTGTTTTCATCACTTTCGTCTCTGATGAAAGCTTGGTAGTGTCCAGATTCAGAGTTGGCACCTTGATGGGTAATGACACCTATTAGGTCATATACTGAGGAGGGATTCTCCCCAGCAGCTAAATTAGATGGAAAACGCTTCTTGAATTCGTTGAGCCAGTATTCTCTCTCACTCTCCTCCAGAGCTTTTTTAGTCTCATATTCTTCTTTAGGCGTCATTACTACATCAGTTTGTTCAACTTTACGCTTCTTAGCTTCACGCTCCTTTTCATTCTTAGCCTTTTCAACTTCTCTTAGTTCTTCACGTACTTTGATCTTCTCGTTCGCATATTCTGGTGTTAACAGGTCAGCTACATCTAGTTGGAATGGGAAAACAACTTTTCTTAAAATCTTTGACTTCTTTCCTGAGGACCTTTTCCAGAAAAATCTGACATATTGCACAGTTAAATACTTAGGAAGTTTTGTAATTTGTTTTTGAACTGCGTAAGTGGAATTCAATCCAGTTATATCTGATCTCTTTTCAATTTTTTCATTTAGAGATTCAATCAAACCATTTTTCATGAAGTTGGTAGTACCTGAGATGTGACACTGTAGTTTCATATCACTTTCATCCTCTCTCACAGTAACATCATCTTCATTGGCTGTATCCTTTATTGTCGCTCTGAAATTGATTTGGAATTGGTTGGCAAATTTATCTCCGAAGACAACAGTCAGCGTATGGAATAGTTGGGTGAATAGTTCCTCGGCGTCCTGTTGCTTATAAAATCCACCTTGTGGATCACGTTCCGCGAACTGAGGATAGCATTTCCTTAGTGTGTTCAGTAACATAATTGGCAAAACTGATTTAAAACTTCTCTTTTTCAATGTTTCAAAAGTTCTCTTTAATTCCAATACTATCTTGTAGTGAATTTCGTCATTGGCATCAGAGTTTGTTACTTTAGATGGATCATATTGCAAGATCAAGTCTTTCAGTTCATCAGCCCTGAATAAAGCTTGTAATGTAGCGTTCAGGTAACAGGTGTTTCCCATATTTTGCAGGCCAAGTGGTGTGGAGTTAAATTGCTGAACCTGTTGATCTGGTGACAAGTCCTCTACAAATCTATGTTTTTCAGCAGGCTTCGAAAGTAGATTAGCATCAGGTGTCCCTAATAGCATGACAGTACTGCCGGGCTTTATTATTGTTTGAAGATTGGCGATAGAATCATCGGACAAGCCTCCCTTAACCATAAATTTTTGTCTAGATCTTGGGACCTGAGTCAATTCCTCAACTTGAGTCTTCAGATCAAGTGCTGTTGCATCATTTGATAAGGTAATTGGCAAAACCTTGCCTGCATGTTTGATGTTAAAGGAGAATGTATCGTTACTCATCCTTGCTATTTTGTTATTCTGATTTGTATAGCGAGTGTAGCACTTTTCTAGCTTACAATTTTCTGAGAAGTTGCGACTTGAAACCTCTACAAGAGCTATCCAGTTTTGGTGACTGTTAAAATAACCGTAGTTGATATCAATCGATTAACTAGAGGTGAAGTTGGGATAACGCTTACCGTCTACTCCGAGAAGCTTAGGGTCAAGCATTACCAAAAGTTAAAATGGTGGCAAAGAGAAAACGTTTATAATGATAAAAATTAATAGTATACTAATAATATTGTGTTGTAGTTAATAGTACTAATTTCTAATCACTACCTAAAATTGAATATTTTTGCATAACACCTATTCAGATACTCTAGCAAAGGCATTTGTAATTTTTGTTTTCTTTGGTACTATACCTGTCATTTGAGAAAGCTAAATTTTAGCCGGATGTTTATAAACATATTCATGTTTTGGAGCCATTCAACAACTTCACAATCTCATGAACATCGAACATCGAACATCCACAATATGACAATCAAGTAGGTCGTTTGACAAATATATCTATAACTATTATATGAATTTTTATATATTCACCACCTATTTAAATCATATTCAATGCCTCTTAACAACACCAGCGGCGTCAGCTGCAGATAATATATAATCTCTGTAATCATAGATAGTACCGTTAAATCTATTAACTGTACCCTTTTCGGAAACCCAAATTTCTTTACAGACATTGTTAATGACAGATATGTCGTGCGATACCATCAGGATACCACCAGTGAAGTTCTTCATTGCATCAACCAATGCATCAATACCTGTAGTATCCAAATGGTTGGAAGGTTCATCAAGAATCAAAATGTGTGGGTTATTCAGACACAGAGCCGCGAAGGCAACACGAGATTTTTGACCACCGGATAACAATTGCATTTTTTGTAAACCTAGAGTACCCGTAATACCAAATGAACCCAAATGACGTCTATACTCCTCATCTGTTTTACCAGGGAATGTCTTAGACATCCAATCAACTGCAGAAGTAGATAGGTCCATGGAGTCAACGTGATGTTGTGTAAAGTAACCGATACGCAATCTTGGGTTTCTAGAAACGTAACCACTTAGTGGCCTTAGTTGCTCTAACATGACTTTCAACAGTGTAGTCTTACCACAACCGTTTGCACCGACCAGTGCAATTCTGGAGTCCATTTGAATATCTAGATTGACATCCTTTAACAGTAGTTTGTCAGGACTATAACCGAAACTGACATCTTGTAATTGAATAATTGGTGGAGATAATTTCTCACAATCTGGGAATTTGAAATCAATACTCTTTTCTTGTTCAGGAGGTTCTAATACTGGCAATTTTTCAAGCTTCTTAATTCTTGATTGTGCTTCAGATGATTTGGCGGCGTTATATCTGAACTTATCAATAAACTCTTGTAAATGCTTTCTGTATGCCATTTGGTTGTCGTATTCTCTTTGTGCATTCTTTCTTCTTTCTTCCTTTGTTGTGTAAAAAGTGTCGAAATCTTGACCTCTGTAGTAGTCCAGACGTTCATTGTGTTGATAAATAATATCTGTTGCAACCTCATTTAGGAATGCACGGTCGTGCGACACTGTCAAAACAGTAGAAGGATATGATTTCAAGTATTCTGCTAGATAGGCGATAGATGGAACATCCAACATATTGGAAGGTTCATCCAGCAACAAAAGATCAGGTTGACAGAACAATGCTCTTGCCAAAGATAATCTCATTCTCCAACCACCGGAAAAGGAATTTGTTGGTTGCTGTTGGGCTTCGGTACTGAAACCAAGACCATATAGAATAGAGGCCGCTCTAGCTTCCGCCTTATCTGATTCCATATCAACCAGCTTTTCTGATATTTGAATTAAATGTGCATCTAGATCTTCTCTCTCGTTATCTAGTTTTTTCACTTCCAAACTGTCTTCATCAAACTCTTCTCTTAATTTCTCAATTTCTTTCAACCTTTCGTTGATCTTGTTCTCTTCGGTCAGTAACTGCTTTCTCCAAACGTCTGCATCTAAGACACTTTGCAAAGCTTTAGTTTCATCACCTCTTAGTTCTTGTTCAACATGCAAAATCGAAATATGCTTTGGAACATTCAATTCTCTTCTCGATAGCGCTCTCAATAGAGTAGATTTACCAATACCATTTTGACCAACAAGACCATATCTATGACCAAAACTCAGGGTCAATTGAGCATTTGAAAGAATTCTCTGCCCATCACCAACGTAAAGATCAAATGTATCAATGTGAATATCCTTAGACTTACCAGCTGACGAACCAAAGTCCAATGGGTTGATCTCCAAGAAGAAAGAATCATAATCTTCGTCTTTCCTTTCACCAATAAGTTTTGATGCCTCGTATTTCACAAACTTGTTGTTTCTCTTTGCAACCTTCTTTGCAATCTTCTCTTCAGCCTTTGCCAATTTCTTCAAATCAACCCTGGTCTCCATCTGTCTACCAGCATGCTCAATGTCACCACCAACACCTAACAAACTCAATGAGGCATTTAGGTTAGCCTTATTGTTATGACTTTTCAAAACGTTGATGTCCAACAATCTCTTTGACGTATCACCGGTCAATTCTAGCTTAGAGGCGTTCTCCTTTAATTGTGTATTCAATTGTTCAAGTATATTTGCCGACAAATCCTTCACCTTTTCTTTATCAGCACCGGCACTGACCAACATCTCACTGACAAACTGCACTTCAGAATCTAGATCAAGCTGCTTACTCATAACAGCATCAAAGGTCAACCCCGACAAATGGTTGAAATAACCAACAGCATAATCAGTAACAATAGGATCAACCGATGTACAGGTCTTCCTAACCTGCGTTCCAATACTAGCCATTATCTTTTTATATCAGCTTAATGCTATATGGCTCTACTTACCGATCCAATAACTTTTATTATAAGTATAAAGGTACTAACTGAGTTGTTGTAATCGATTGCAATAAACTGGCTATTAACTACTATGCTTGTTAAGTCTCAACTATGGCATTTCCTCATCGCATTTTGCAAAAATTGAACAGAAAAAAATTTAATGTGTAGCAAAAAAAAATTAAATGCGCAAGCCCGGAATCGAACCGGGGGCCCAACGATGGCAACGTTGGATTTTACCACTAAACCACTTGCGCTTAATGTTTTGATGTTAATGGGTTGGAAACCTGATTCTTTATACATTATATCAGTATTTTGGCGCTGGTAACTAGTAATCCATTCGCAATATGTCCTCTAAGTTTCATATTTGGCTATATGTCACGCACATTTATTTTAAATACCACAAGTAAAAAAACTGCTAATAAATTGAGAACTCTTCTATAGCATGTATTGGTACCACACCAAGTACTAACAACTAAACTTGTACATATTTCTAGACTTTAACAATCTAATATAATAGTAAGGAATCTCTACATATATATACAACAAAAACAAAATAAAGGAGACATAGCAAAAGAGGCAAATATTAGCTATCTTGACATTATTAATCTAGTTGTCATTGAATATATGCAACTTGTCATAGACATCTTTCTTGAAATCCTCATATTGAAAGGAGGGCCGGCGTTTATACACTTTTCCATTATAACCTTTATATAACGGATCCATAGCATCTTCTGCTTCCATATATTGTCTCCTAGGCCCATCATAATCTATAGAGTCGCCCATGTATACTAGTTTATCAAATTGTGGAGGTATGTGCGATGAACCAGCCATGAAATACTTGCTGCTCTCGTGTTTCATATCTTGTTGGCTCATTGACGTTAAGTTTCCATATGTATAGTTATTATCTCCTTTACTGGATACCTTGTCTACATCTGTTCTCACCTCCTCCATTTCCCTCAACAAACCTTTATCTCTCAATGTATTTACATAATTTGTTGATCTTCTTCTGGTTGGATAAGGAACTGACTTTATATTTGTTGGAGATTCACCACAACCCTTGTCAATATAAGCCAAATACGGAGAATCCTTAGGTGGAGGAGGATTTTGCATGTTGATGAATTCCAGTGATGAGTTCATTGTTACACTAGCTTGCTCAAGTTGTGACATGCTTATAACTATTAAATTGCTCAATTGTTTGACTATTCCAAGACTTTCAAAAGGTGAAAAATAATGCAATTCCCAACAATATCAGCAATACCAGATTTACACTAAACTAACAACAATTATTCTGCCAGAAATTAAAAAAAAGATTGCTGCTCTTTAAGCGCTTAGAATCACAATATCCGCACTATTTACAAATTAAAAGTGGATTAAAAAATAGTACCATTCAATATACATATACAAGAGCAAAACTGAGAGCAAAACCGGCACTTTCTCAACTCCTTTTTATATGTAATGTTCTCGGTCTAGTATTTGTATGGCTGTGTAAATGTTCTGGGGTGCCGAAGGGTCAAGAAAGATCAAGACATTCTGATTCTCAATGATAAAGACTCCGGACAGCACATAACGTTCAAATGCATGTCCCTTCATATTCTTTTATCTAACTGATATATGTTGCCTTAGAACAGGTCAGTGCTTTTTGCTTTTGATTACATTATGTGTCTATTTGAGTGATTTACTTATGTAAGGGATACCTTATCAGTGTTGTTGCTTTTGTGCATGCTACTGTGTATCCGATTCTACAGACCGAATGATAAACTCGCTCATCATGACAGCCCATTTATAAATAGTTTGCTGATCCAAATGCCTAAAATCATCATTAATAGTGTGCCATGTCGATGGGAAACTAGACGGTATTAGATGCAAGATAGGCACATTTTTCTCATAGAAGGGGACATGGTCATCACCCATAAAGTTTTTATCATGGATAAGGAATCTGTCGTCATTTATATTTAGGGATTTCCGTTTGGCATATCCCAGATTCCTCAAAGGTTTGACGTCCTGTGTCTCATCCTTGATTAGTTGCAAATAGGAGTGTTCAATATCACTTAGTATCTTGTAGTACTCATGTGAGTTCCTAAAGTAGCTTGGAATAGGAAGTCTATCTCTTCCTCCAATCAAATCCATAAGTGCTAATAAGTGAATGTCTTTCAATTGCCCAGATTTTTCCCACTTGGCAGCCAGATGTTTGGAGCCATAAATTGAGTCATCGTCGCTCCATTCAACTAACGCTTCTTCACCATCAAAGAAGATCAGTTTGATACCTTTGGATGCGTTTTTGAGTATAGGATCAAACAGCTGATCATCTGTGCCATGAACATATTCTAAAAATTGTCCAATATAGAGTAGAATAGCGCATGAGGCAGCGCTATCCATCGCTCCAACGAAACCCTCAGGTAAGATCATAGTGTCGTAATGTGCTGCGAGCACAATGTAGTCGTCGTCCGCAAAATCTTCATCTGGTTCAAATGTAAATACCAAATTCGTAAAATTGTAATCCTTCTCAGTGAAATTGTCTATCTCAACATTCCACATAGATTGATTGAAGTTATGTATGATAAAGTCTTGTATCTTAATCGCTTCAGTGCTGCCCGGTATTCTTGTAGAGTTGAAGGGTACTATCAAGTTGGATTTAACATGCTTGCGATATTCCTTTCGATTGATTGTCAATTTCTCTTGCAGGTTGTCGATGTGGTAATCAAGGTGGTGTATACCATAGTCATTGCCTTTGCTCGCCAAAACGACAGCAAGACAGAACAGTAACCAAGAATTAAACAATTGCATCTTTACTGTGTCACCAGACCCGCTGAGTTCGCTAGTGTAAACTGATTAATAAGTAGTCGAGTAACGTGTAGATTTTATACTACCCACTATTTCTTTGAAAGGCTTCGTGTCTTGGGCAAGCTGGGAAGCTCATCGCTTTACAATGAAAATAACAAATTTAAGGCAAACATAAATAGGTAGATGATCAATGTCAAGTATTTATTAGAGTCGATATCTGTTTATAAGCAGTCTGTCACACTAAATGAGTTGCGTTGGCCTATTTATTCATAGGGTGTGGCATTAGTATTTGCAAGATACCAAGGGAATAAGCAATCATAGTGAATAAAGCAAAACAATGGCTATTGGTCAAGGGACGCTTCCAAAGGATGACCAAATTGAATATAATAATGAAGCCGGTGGCACTAGTACAATTTCTGAACCCATTGATTTAATTACTAGGACCGGCTTGGTACCAAAGACCACTACAACTACAGAGATCACTACGGAGGATATACTAAGTAATGATATAACAGTTCCACGGGTAAACGATAAAAGCTCTAATCAACTAATAAATGATGAAATGGAAAATCATAGCTACAAAGAAAGCTTGAGTGTTAATAAACTACCACATGAGTTGAATGATAACGCAGATCATATGGACATAAAGAGTAAAAATATAGAACCGATTAATACAATAGTCATACCAGATACTTCTAATTTCCTTCCTATATCAAATGATATTGATAAACAAGAATATATTAGTGACCCAACAAGTGATAAGGAAGAGCCGCCGGTTGAATCGAACACCTTCCTGAGATCAGAACGAAATGGGGAAATAACAAGCAATGACTTGAGATCAGAGTTGAGAGTTGATAAAAATATTCAACTGCGTGCATCTCCAAACCAAAATAAAACGTTGTTATTTGCTCTCGCGAATGATATGAATTCAAAGCGTTCAAGCACGTATGCTTCAAAATCAACTGTAAAGGCTATACCAATACGAAACCACTCTAGCCATTCAATGGCTCGCGGTTTTAACTCATATTACGACAACGATGATGTTAGCTCATTAAAAAGTAGATCCTCTTCAATGGCAGCCTCATTTTCTAAAGGGTTCCTTCTTGGATTTTATAACAATAGAAATAAGCATGCGAACAATCAAAAAGTAGTGCTATCGAAGGAATATTGGATGAAAGATGAGAGCGCGAGAGAATGCTTTACTTGTGGCAAGAGGTTTAATACCTTCAGAAGAAAACATCATTGTCGAATATGTGGCCAAATCTTTTGCAAAAATTGTACGTTAATTATTAGTGGAGAACGGTTTGGTTATGATAGAAGTCTAAGAGTCTGTCAAAATTGCTACAAACACGCCGATAACTATCAGGATTCTAGTGATGAAGAGTATTATGAGGAAGAAAATAGCGTCATAACAAGGGAGCCGAGTACGAATCTCATGAATGAGCATCTGTCCAAAAAAGAAGAGCAGGACTCTATGAATGACTTTAATATCCAAGAGGAAGGAGATAGTAGTATTTTCAACACACCAAATAAAAATAATGAAGTACTATTTATTCATGATGATGATGTCCATAGTATTATCACTTCTAAGCAAGATTCAAAACTTTTCATATCCACTCCTCCTCCACCTCCAAAAATGGCGATACCTGCTACGAAGCAGGGTGAATCTCTAGAAATTGCCTTCAATAATAATCTGGTTAATAGAAACTCCAATAAAACAATAAGTCATGATGGTAATAATGAAAAAATCACTATTCGAGATTTGGATGACCCCACATCTTATAAACCAAATGAAAAGAAGAATCCCAATTCCACACCTTCTTTGCGTAGGTCTCTATTCCAATACATGGGTAAAACCAATAGAGATCAAGCCAACAATCACATGCCCAGCAATCCCTTACCCGATAGTAGTTTACTAAACAATAGAAATTTTCAGTTTAAGTTTAACTTTAGACCAGAACTTTATAATGAGAGGCGAAAATCGTTTGGAGCTGATAAGTTTAATAGTAACGAGAATAAAAACGCTATAAATGTTTCTCAATCACCAAAACTGTCATTAGAGTACGATAACAATGATTTAGAAGATGAGGCATCTATGTCTCTGTATTCCTCACTGCATGGTAGCATTCCAACAGATAAACCAATTGGATTTGTTAGAACTAGTAGCAAATCAGATCAACGGGCTATGGCTTCATTACACAGAATTAGACACAAACGGACTGGCAAAAGCAAGTCAATTTCGATGACGTATCCTAGTAACTTAGATTCCGATTTTATCTCTCAGAGTTCGCCCAATCTATTGTCTGTTGTGAGTGATGAACTTCCATTACCTCAACCAACATCAATTTTGTATCGAACCGGTTGGGATAAAGCGAGTACCGGTACCAACAATGCCTGGAAAAGACATTCCAGCTTAACATCTGTAAGGCCCTCTGCCGAACCTAAACCTGAATTAAACAAGGTTGCTCAAATTCATTTAAACTCACTTCTTGACCAGGTTTTAGGCGATCAAGATATTGCTGATAAAGAACTATGGAAAAATAAACTGTTATCATTACTTTCGCAAATTCAAAACATTATACTATCGGCAAAAGATTTGAATACACTAGACTATCGACAGAACTACTTGAAGATTAAGAGAATTACGGGTGGTTCTATAGATGCATCTGAGTATATTAATGGGATAGTATTTTCCAAGAATCTACCCAATAAACATATGTCTCGAAAAATAGAGAACCCGAGAATTCTTCTGCTGATGTTTCCAGTTGAATATGAGAGAAGTGAGAACAAATTTTTAAGTATAGACTCCGTAATTGCACAGGAAAAAGAATATTTGAACAAATTGGTGTCTAGAATTCTATCCTTAAGTCCCGATATTATATATGTGGGAGCAAATGTTAGTGGTTATGCTTTGGATTTGTTTTGCAATGCTGGCATTGTAATCCAATACAACATGAAACCACAGGTACTGGAAAGGATAGCAAAGTATACCGATGCTGACATAGCTCTGTCAATTGAAAAACTAGCCACAAATATAAAAATGGGTGAGTGCCAGCTATTTGAGGTAAAATCCTATCTTTATGACAAACATATTAGCAAGACATATACCTTTTTGCGTGGCTGCGAACCTACACTAGGTGGCACTATTTTATTGAGAGGTGCTAATGAAACAGTTTTAAGAAAAATCAAACAAATTGTGGAGTTCATGGTATACGCTACGTTTTCACTTAAATTAGAGAGCTCCTTTTTCAATGACAATTTTTTACAATTATCTGTTGAGCATTATTTGCTTGCAAAAACCGAATCAAAAAACCAACAACCAGAGGGATATTATTCAGATTTTGTAGAAAAGTTCAATAACAGATTGCTGAGCGTCTCCCCTACTGTTAGTTTTCCATTACCATTTCTCTTAAAACAAGCTCGAAACCTTGAAAGAGAACTAAGACTTTTGGAAGATCAAGAATCAACAGTTCATGCTGCTAAAGAGGAGTATCAAATCGGGCTTTTGTCAGATATCTCTAATAAGCTAACAAAAATGGAATTGGTAAACCTCGGCAGATATATAATGGAGAAAGAAATACAAGATTTGAAGAATGAATATAAAAAAAGAGCTCGTCAATGGGAGGTCTACTACTCTTTAACAAGGAACATGCTGGGAACTGGGTCACACCAGAGTATCACCGTTTTATACTCAATGGTTTCAATTAAAACTGCTACCCCCTGTATCGGACCACAACTTATGACCATAGATTATTTTTGGGATAGTGATATTTCAGTTGGTCAATTTATTGAAAACATTGTTTCAACTGCTTGGCACCCGTGCAAACAAGGATGTAATACATATCTATTTGACCACTATAGAAGTTATGTTCACGGTGATGGAAAGGTTGATGTAATGCTAGAGCGATTTGAAACAAAACTTCCAAAATTGAGAGACATAATCTTAACATGGAGCTATTGCAAAAAATGCGGATGCTCAACTCCAATTCTACAAATAAGTCAAAAAACTTGGAACTATTCCTTTGGAAAATACCTTGAAATCATGTTCTGGAGTGAGAGACACAGCTTGCTAGGTGTAGGAAAATGTGGCCATGAATTTACCAAAGATCATGTCAAATACTTCAGTTACAATGACTTAGTCGTCCGATTAGAATATTCTGATTTAGAAATCCATGAACTTATTACTCCCTCAAGAAGAATTCGATGGAAACCAAATAGAGATATTATTATGAAAGTTGAATTATATTATGGGATTTTGGATAAAATCAACTACTTTTATAGCAATGTATCTGAACGTCTAGACAGAATTAAACTGGATGGTTTAGTTGTTGATAAGATGGAACCAGGAAAGCAAAAACTAAATGAAATGAAAATTATGCTGGAGAACAATAAAAGGAACCTTCTTGAGAAGTTAGAAAAGCAATACAAAGATACCCCTGGGACAGAGCACTTGCACTTAAACAGTATTTTACGCTCATTGTACAATCAAACCAACTTTTGGAACAATGAATTTAAAGAGTTCGGAGAAACATACTTACCTTCGGAAAATGATATAACTAGAATTACTACATCACAGTTGAAGAAGATATTTGGGGAACCAAAGAAACCAGATCTTATTCCAGAATCGACACACCTCAATGTTAGTGACAGAAGTAATGAACTGGAACGGATAAGCGAGAGTCAATCTTTTATATCTGAAAGTAAGGAAGACAGTGTGGACAATAACAGAGCTGCTGAAAGAATAAATGCCTTACGCGAACATACAAAAAAACCATCCATTAGCACTTCAATGATTAATCTATCAAAACATGATCAACCATCGTTCATTGAGCATAGCGTCCCTCCAACGACATACAATGATTCAGGATATGATTCTAGAGTAGGCAAATTAACTAATTTCTTTGATCAACTACATTTTGATGCTTTAACGAAAGAATTTGAACTTGAGCGAGAGCTACAAAAGCTACAACTGAATAAATCTAAATCAAGGAAATTCAGGCTTCAAAACTCGACACCTATTGTAGAGATATACAAGGATGTCAAGGACGCAGTTGATGAACCACTTCATAACGATGAAAAGATACAAAATGATGACTCAAATGAAGTTGAATCGGTCGATTATTCAAATTCATCGAAGGCTCATAGATCAACACAACAGAAAAAAGTTTCTGAAATGCTGGAGAGTGAATTAAAAAATTCTATCAACAGATGGGGTGAAGCCTACATTAATAGTGATTCAAATTTAGCATCTATGGAGCACTTAGAAAAGAAAGGTGAAACTGATATTACAAAAGATAATAATAAAATACTTGATACAGATCAGAAGTCGGTGGAAGTTGCACCTCAACCCGAAAAATCTACGCTTATGAAAACTTTGGCAACATTTTGGGCGGACCGTTCAGCTTACCTTTGGAAACCCTTCTCTTTTCCTATTGGAGCCAATGAGCATGTGTTTACCGATTCTGATGTCATAATAAGAGAAGATGAGCCAAGTTCTTTGATCGCTTTTTGCTTGAGCACCTCAGACTACAACAACAAAATGGCATCTATCAAAGACGATACTGACGTGGCACCGGTGGAAAAGGTAGTTAACAATCAAGACCATAAAAAATCATCAAATCAACAAAACATTTCTGATAGTAGCGAAAAAACCCATGCTAATAGCAACATTGAGTCGGTCAATGAAACATCATCTGTTTTGACAGAAGAGAAAGCAAGTGTATCTGATAAATATTTTGATCCAGCAAAAAACCTAGAAGCTATAATGACGAAGAAGACAGCTATCCATTTGCGGTACCAATTTGAAGATGGGCTTGTCGTAATGTCATGTAAAGTATTCTTTGCTGAACACTTTGAAGCATTCAGAAAAATTTGTAACTGTGATGAAAACTTTATCCAAAGTTTATCCAGATGCGTTAAGTGGCATTCAAACGGTGGTAAGAGTGGTAGTGGATTCTTAAAGACCCTTGACAACCGATTTGTTATCAAAGAATTAACCCACAGTGAAGTTGACTCTTTTATCAAATTCACTCCCAGTTATTTCGAGTACATGGCACAGGCCATGTTTCATGACCTTCCAACTACTCTTGCGAAAGTATTTGGTTTCTTTCAAATTCAAGTGAAGAATCCGATTTCTGGCTCTAAGAATTACAAAATGAACGTCATCATTATGGAGAATCTATTTTACAATAAAAAGACATCTCGAATTTTTGATCTCAAGGGCTCTATGAGGAATAGGCACGTTGAACAAACAGGTAAAGCCAACGAGGTCCTTCTAGATGAAAACATGGTTGAGTATATCTTTGAATCTCCAATACATGTTAGGGAATACGACAAGAAATTGCTTAGGGCTTCATTGTGGAATGATACACTTTTCCTTGCAAAGATGAACGTCATGGATTATTCACTTGTGGTAGGTATTAACAACGATGATTACACACTTACGGTGGGCATTATCGATTTCATCAGAACTTTCACCTGGGACAAAAAATTAGAAAGTTGGGTCAAAGAAAAGGGCCTTGTAGGTGGAGGTAATAGTATAATGAAGCAACCAACAGTGGTAACTCCCAAACAGTATAAGAACAGGTTCAGAGAAGCTATGGAGAGATACATACTTATGGTTCCTGACCCATGGTATCAAGATACAAACTAATGCCTGATACGACATTCAATAGAAAAAACAAACCAAAAACACCACAGTTTCTGATCATCATATGTATAACAATCGACTAATCTATCTGATTTAATATTAAATATACCCTCCCACACTAAGTCCAACAGGAATATAATTGCTGAATCACCTATAAATCGTCCTTCTTATCGGCATACGCATCGCCACCAACTGCCGTGTAAGGTATTGCTACTCGCCTGTACTTTCCTATTACAACAAATAGTTTCTTAAAATATTTGGTTCTCCTCGCCATATACTTCCTTGGAAATGAACTGCACTGATTGCTCGAGTTTCCATTTTGAAAATTTCAAAAAAAAAAAAAAAAAAAATGGCGATGAGCTTATAAAAGACTAATAAGAGTATTTAGAGTTTTATAAAAGTATAGCTAAGCCAATTAGTGACCATCGGCAATCCTTTTTGAATCTGTGATTTAGGTGGCTTTTATTTGTTATTTATTACTGCACTAGTGGTCCATGTCTGGTGCTGAAGAAACACAGTGGCTTGCAGCTGCGTTTCGTGATATACTGTATGGTTCAATAGCGGGTGCTCTGGGTAAAGTTATAGAGTATCCGTTTGATACAGTCAAGGTTAGGTTACAGACGCAAGGGAGACATGTATTTCCAGATACGTGGTCATGCATAACCTATACGTACAAAAACGAAGGCATAATAAAAGGGTTCTTCCAAGGTATAGCGTCGCCACTTGCTGGGGCTGCCATAGAGAATGCTGCGCTATTTCTGTCATATAATCAATGCTCAAAGTTTTTACAGCACTATACAAATGTTTCTGATCTAACTAATATTTTAATTTCAGGTGCATTTGCTGGTTCGTGTGCCAGTTTTGTGCTGACACCTGTGGAACTGATCAAGTGTAAACTACAAGTGTCAAACTTGCAATCGCTGCCCTTAGGAGTTGCAGGCGGTAATACAGTAACGGAGAGACACACTAGGATAATACCGACAATTCAAGCTGTTATCAAGAATAGAGGGTTCATAGGGCTTTGGCAGGGCCAGTCGGGTACATTCATTAGAGAAAGTTTTGGTGGTGTGGCGTGGTTTGCCACTTATGAGCTCATGAAAAAATACCTTAAGAGTAGACATAATATTGAGGATCCTAGCCTTCCGAATGATAACAAGACTTGGGAACTGTTGGCAAGTGGTGCATCAGCGGGCCTTGCATTCAATGCAAGCATCTTCCCAGCGGACACCGTGAAATCGATGATGCAAACAGAACACCTGGGCTTGAAAACAGCGATCAAAAAGATCTTTGTAGAGAAAGGTCTGAGAGGATTTTATAGAGGTCTAGGCATTACCCTCATCAGAGCTATACCAGCCAATGCTACAGTGTTCTACGTTTACGAAACTTTATCAAAACTTTAAGATGCATAGACAGCAATGATATTCTTAGCATAATATAATAACATTTCTGTTTCCATATTTATTTAGTTAATTTATATCCACGCATTATAATTATAATTCAATTGCCCATTTGTCTCTTTTTTATACTTTTCTTGATATACCGCAAAGTAGTAGTATTGTGATGTTAAACCAATTAGAATAACAAAATATTCAGAACATAAAGAATAACGAAAGTTGCCACTTCTTATATTCCAAAACTTATATTTACAGATCTGCATAGCCGTGAAATACAGCACTGTAGGTAATGCCACTACAAGAAGTGCTATAACTTGAAGAACTAACATCACTATATACAACCATGACTTCATCTCATCGAGTTTTGACTCTTGCTGCTAATTTATTAGGGAACTTATGATTCAATCAAACTATTCATTAATAAAGTATTTGTCAGGCCTGAAGTTTATATAAGTACATTGGCAAAACTGAAAGATACTTTTCTGCCACTCCTCTTTGTAATTACAAACTGTGTGTCAAGTTCCAATTGAGAGATCAGACCCTTTCAAAAACCACTAAAACGGTTTGATAATATTACTTGTGTGAAGCTACTGTCATCAGTTTCTATCAGATTCATTTGTTACCAACGATACAGGTTTATTTTGCTTACGAATAATAATGGACTCTAGAACTGTCGGTATTTTGGGTGGAGGCCAGTTGGGCCGTATGATTGTCGAGGCTGCAAACCGCTTGAATATCAAGACTTTGATACTTGACGCACCAAATTCACCTGCGAAGCAAATTACGAATGCATCTGATCATGTCGATGGATCATTTGCAAATAAGGAGGATATCGAGGCCTTGGCTGCCAAGTGTGATGTTATGACAGTTGAAATCGAGCATGTGGATGTTAATGCATTGAAGGAAGTCCAAAAACAATTCCCCAAATTGGAAATCTACCCTACGCCTGAAACCATTGGTTTGATCCAGGATAAGTATGTGCAAAAACAACATTTAGTTAAGAATAGAATTCCCGTAGTACCGAGCATCACTGTTGAAAATTCGAAGGAATCCTTAATTAAAACAGGATCCTCATTGGGTTACCCATTTGTCTTGAAATCAAGAACATTAGCCTACGATGGAAGAGGCAACTTTGTTGTTAAATCTGAAGAAGACATTGAGAAAGGACTTGAATTTTTGGCGAACAGACCACTATACGCTGAAAAATGGGCTTCCTTTAAGAAGGAATTATCTGTAATGATTATCAGATCATTGGATGGAAGAGTATATTCATACCCTATTGTTGAAACAATTCACAAAAACAATGTGTGCCACTTGTGCTATGTTCCGGCTCGTGTACCAGACTCAGTACAACACAAGGCCAAATTAATGGCGGAAAATGCAATCAAGTCATTCCCAGGTTGTGGTATATTTGGTGTAGAAATGTTTTTGTTGGATGATGACTCTATCGTCTTGAATGAAATTGCACCCAGACCTCATAACTCAGGTCATTACACCATTAATGCTTGTGTTGTATCTCAATTTGAAGCACACTTGAGAGCCATATTAGATTTACCCATGCCCAAGAACTTTACTTCCTTAAGTACTAACTCTACAAATGCTATAATGCTAAACCTATTAGGAGATCCTGAAACTAAAGACAAGGAACTTCAAATATGTGAGAGGGCCTTGAATACGCCTGGCGCATCTGTATACCTATACGGCAAAGAGTCCAAGCCTAACAGAAAGGTCGGTCATATCAATATTGTATGTTCGAGTATGAAGGAATGTGACAAGAGATTACAGTTTATTATGGGTCTAAAAACCGACCCAATTAAGCATTCAGTTATGGAAATTTTAAATGCGGAGGAAGTAAGAAAACCTTTAGTTGGTGTTATAATGGGATCCGATTCTGATTTACCCGTAATGTCAGCAGCTTGTAAAATGTTGGAGCAATTCGAGGTCCCATTTGAGGTCACTATAGTCTCAGCACACAGAACTCCTTACAGAATGAATAAATATGCTTCAGAAGCAGTATCCCGTGGTATTAAAGTTATCATTGCAGGTGCGGGTGGAGCAGCACATCTTCCAGGTATGGTAGCAGCTATGACACCTGTACCAGTTATTGGAGTACCTGTCAAGGGCTCTACTTTAGATGGTGTAGACTCACTACATTCTATTGTTCAAATGCCAAGAGGTGTACCAGTAGCCACAGTAGCCATAAATAACAGCACTAACGCAGGTATTCTGGCTGTTAGGATGTTAGGAATACATAATTATGACTATGTTAAGAAAATGGAGGAATTTTTGAACAAACAGGAAGAGGAAGTACTTCAGAAAGCAGCCAAACTCGAAAGCATTGGATATGAAAAGTACCTAGAGTCCAAATAGAGCACCATCTATAAAACCAGTTAGTCTTTGCTTGAAATTCAGAAGATTTATGTATCTTAACTTCATATGTTTTTAAATGTCTATTGCTGTTTACATAATATGCTATAATATATTTAATGCAAAATTTCTTCGTGATATGTAAAGAGAAATGTCATCAAATAGTCCTTTTCTCTCATGTCTTCAATCTCCTTCATTCCAGTGTAATCACGTAGTAAATTAGGCGCAAATATCAACGCCAAATTTCTGATAGTCATCAAATTAATGCTGCTGTAGGAGCTTACCTTACATACATGCTTTGATAATAGCCTCAGAACATCAAAATGACTTTCAGGTATATTGAGCAATATTTTTCTAATAGTCTCAACCATAAAAAAGTACCTCTCTGAGCTCTTTGATTCGGTGGTCATTTTGCTGTTAATCAATGGTAGTGCTTCAATCAGATTTTCATCCCTAACAAGTGATATGAGGGGTTCATATACTTGATATGTAAGCACGGGATTAGGAAGTTTTCTGAGATACCGCTTTAAAACACCTGTAACTGTGTGTATATCTTGATCCTCTAAGAATCGTGGCGGAGGTGCTTCAACAGAATCTTTGTTTACTGGATAATCAGCAAACTTTTTTTCCAGCTCTTCTATTCTTAACTGAGATCCGGATTTTCTGTATATTCCTTCGCTAGTCAAAAATTCATCTGAAGACTCAATAAAACTAATACATGCTCTAATTATAAAAGGAATTGAGTTACCTTCAAATTGAGCTCTGGCAGCTAAAGAAGAACCATATAATTTAGAGCCATCTGATGTGATTGGTGAGCTTGATCTGTTTGCCATTGATTGATCATTAGTGTTTTGAAGAGATATCAGCTTCAAATCATCAAATTCATTAACATTTTTTAGTACTGGATGTGAAATATCCAGTTTTAGTGGATTATCGTCCGAGTTGGAGCCAAGCGAGAACATTGCAGAAGTGGAATTTATACCATAGTTAACAGCTTGCATCGGAAATTGCATAGGTTGTGATATCAATGGAGGGATAACAGTTTCTTTGGAAGAAGAAAACAGTTTCCAGAACCTGGGCTTCGAATTCGATGTTCTTGCTACACTAGCAACTTCAGCTAATTCAGGTTGAGTTCCTTTTCCTCTAGCCTCACTAATCATAGACAAATCTTCATCATTGTGATCTATAATACTCTCGTCTATTTGAGCTCTTAACTGATTCCATTCCTGTTGAAGATTATCGAGACTTAATTTCAACTCTTTTCGAGCAAGCTTCATTTCATCAATTTCTTTCTGGTATTTCTTCTTTTTGTTCCGATATACATCAACTTCATGTCTTAGTTTTCTCAGATGCATTTCAGACCGCATAATTTCTCTCTTTATTTCCTTCTCATAAAAGTAGTCAGAATCATTATAGTCACGGTCGTGATTTAGAGGTGGCTTCGAAAGACTCCCATTCTGTTTTAAAATTTCAGAGCTTGAGTTATATTGCTTGCTACCCTCATATAAGGAATCAGAATCAGAATTTCCAAGACGTGATGAGTTCAAATTCAGTTCACCTATTCTTCCTTTCGAAAGAACGTTATCCTGGGAGTGACCCTTATCGTCCTCATTTTTCAAATTGTCCTGCTCGCCTTCAAATGAATGAATAGAAGATGTATCCAGTTCGCCGTTGACAATACCTTCCATAACAGCCGATTTGTCGTTCCTCAGCTTGTCATTGCTTAGTTCTTTGGTCAAGCTAGTTGGGAAAGTTCTGGGACTTTCTGAATTACCTAAAGATGTATGATTAGAACTCCCCACAATAGGTGGTGCCATTAAACTGCTTCCATCCGAAGGATCGAAACAATCTAATATATTGAAAGATTCAGGGCTATTTTCATCATCGGTATCCAGAACCATACCTCGACGATGTGATTTAGGAGACTTAAGTAATATATCTGTCTTACTACCTCTGAAAGGTGACTTCTGAGATTGATCGCGAAGCGGTGATCTGATAATATTATTTCTAAGAGGTGATTGGAACTCTGTTGCTGTATAAAATTCTTCTGCTGGAGCAGATAACGAGCTTTTACGTAGATGTGCAGGTCTATTAGGAGATAATAATTGCTTCTCTGATACAGCACTGTTTTTCCTGGAGCTTGACTTGTCAATAACATCTTTACTCTCGTTCTCCTTTGTTTCGTCAACATCCAAGTAATGAGTAATAATTGAGTCCGACGTAGATTTAACTAACCCATTTTCCTTCATTATCTGAGCATCTCTAATTGCTGATCTGGGCCTATTGACTGATCTTTTTGGAATTTCTAATGAGCTAGAGCTTTTTTTCATATCATCATCTGTTTGTCTTGACTTCATAATAGGGTTTAAAGATGGACTCTCTACATCATCGTCAGTTATCTTTGGTATCTTTGGCAAATTCTTCTTCTCTAGTAATTTACGCTTCTTTTCATCGTAGGTCCTCCTTTTCGCAAGCAGTTTCTCATGGCAATGAAGACAGAATAGTCCCTTTTTGGTCTTGGCATATCGAAGGTCCTGTATATTTTCATGACATTTACAGCATTTAAAACAGTCAGAACAGTACGCCTCGTTGGAAGACGACAGTATAATAGCCAGATCATCAATCTTTTTGCCACAACTTTTACAAGAGTCTGAACAATCAAAACATATAAGAGCCCCGGTTCCCAGCACCAAGAAATCGCTGTCGCACGTCAGCAACCTATCACACTTATGACACGCAAAACACTCTATATGCCACCTGTCGTAACCCAACTCATAGGCATGCCCAGTGGTGATGGGCTCTTTGCACTTGACGCAAACGGGGAGTTCCTTAGAATCCCCGCTGATCACACTGTCCACACTTACCGACATCTCGATAAAACGGCCCTGGTAACTATACTCCCAATCCTAGCCACAAGCAACAACTCACCAACAGCCCAGTATCGTTCTTGATTCACAACAGTTTTCAGCGCGAAGATAACCAATAACCAGGGGGGAAAAGCCAGTGAAAAAATATATTAAACTAAGAATCCACTTCACACCAACGACTAAACCTAATGAGATCCACTGGTCTATAATAGTAACGCTTTGTTTCGTGTACTTCTGGTTACAAATGCAGTTGGTTGAGCTTCTAAGATTGAAGAGTTTTTGTTCAAAATTGTGTTGAAAAAGGGACCTGCAAGACAAAAAAAGCTCTTCGCAGATCAAATTGAAAGTGAATTATGAGACGTGTAGAGGCTATAAATAGACTGGAGCTGTAAATAACGGTAGATACAGTAGAATAAGTAGAGTTATAGTGTAAGAGTTACAATGTTACAAGTCAAAAAGTTGCTATTGTTCGGGGACTCGATTACGCAGTTCAGTTGTGGGCGTTGCGAGAGCGTGGAGGAAGCTGGTAGGATCGATGGTTTTAGTCTTGGGTCTGGCTTAGGAGCGGTGTACAATAGGAAGCTGGACGTTGTGACAAGAGGTTTCTCTGGTTACAATACCAGGTGGTGTCTACCGGTGCTGGATGCTGTGCTGGATGCGGAGTTACAAGGTCAAAATGAGGTTGCGCTGAGTGTTATATTCTTTGGATCTAACGACTCCGTTAGCGACGGACCACAGCGGGTACCACTGGAGGAGTATTGCCAAAATATTGTTAAGATGGTTGGTAAGATGAAGGCTGCCAAGATCAAGACTGTGCTGGTTACACCAGCCCGTGTAGACAAACAGCAATGGTCCCATCATTTTGCGGAGGATGCCAAAGTTGGTTATGTCAGATCTGATGCTTTATACAAGGAATACAGAGACCAATTATTGAAGATTGGGGAGCAAGAAGGCATCCCCGTGGTGGATCTGTACACTGAGTTTGGGAAACACGACGTCAGCTCACTACTAACTGATGGTATCCACTTCTCCTCCGAAGGCTACCGTGTATTCTTCCTCGCTTTGATGAAAACAATTAGAGAGAATCTTCCCGAGTTAGCCCCGGAGAACTTGCCATGGCATCTGCCTTATTGGAGGGATGTAACAGAGGATCCTACATCTGTCATAGCCGCACTAAATAAATACTAGTCACGATCATATGTCATGTCATATTTCTCACTTTAACAGTTGGCTCGTTTATTTGACGTTTTTTCTTGGTGGAGGAATCACCTTTGTCATGGAGACTCTTTTTATCACTCACTTCACTTCAAGGATCACACTCTAAGAGACAATGGGAGGAACAACGAAAGATAGGCTGGAACGATAACTATCACTGAAGTTTGGGAAAAAAAAATAAATGCAAAGATAGGTGCTTACTCAGGACTCCTTTCATTATGCAGTGAATTATGATTCAATTGTTTTTTTCTTGTTGTATTATAGATGCTTAACTTGGCAACCTTTGGTAAGATTGTTCACACTCTATCATAGCAATTGATAAGAATAGGAATCACCAAGGATGATGATCAGAAATACAGTGACTAAGTCTTCGAAGCGTTCATTCTCGGTATTGTCGAGCTTGAAGGCCACAGAACAAAGTAGTAGCAAGACCAAGAGTACCAAGGAAGTAAAATATGAGAATTTATCGGAGGCTCAACGTGCATATCTAAGCCGTGTTATCCGTGTCGACCAAGCAGGTGAATTGGGTGCCAACTATATCTACGCCGGCCAGTATTTTATCCTGGCTAACAAGTATCCACATTTAAAGCCAGTACTAAAACATATGTGGGAACAAGAGATTCACCACCATAACACATTTAACAACCTACAGATAAAGAACAGAGTCAGACCATCATTGCTGACCCCCTTCTGGAAAGTGGGTGCCTTCGCAATGGGGGCTGGTACTGCTCTAATCTCACCAAGAGCTGCAATGGCATGTACAGAGGCTGTCGAAACCGTAATTGGTGGCCACTACAATGAACAGCTACGTTGTTTAAATAACCAGTACAACCTAGACAAGAGCGATAACTCAGGCGTTGGCCAAACCGAAGAAGTTGAGTCCTTAATAGCTAACATTAAGCAGTTCAGAGACGACGAACTAGAACATTTGAATACCGCCATCGAACACGACTCTCACCTTGCAGTCCCATACTATTTACTGACAGAATCCATTAAGGGTATCTGCAGAGTGGCCATCTGGGGTGCTGAGAGAATTTAATGAGACTTTATATATGTATTACTTTGATCTTTTATAATTAAGAATTGAATAAATAGAAACTTTTAAGTAACCATTCTATTCAATACCATTCTTTTGGCTGTACTTATTGACCATAGGTTGCTGCTATTGCCCTTTCAAGCTAACAGATCACTTCGCACACAGAGGCGTCGCCCTGATCTCTCTCCCAGCATAATGATCAAATTGAATGGAGGCAAAGAGGGATAGTTATCCCAGCTGTGGTACATTTCTTCGAGTATCTAAATGGAATATTATAGCTTGTGATTATCAGTTCATTTTAGAGTGCTATATTTTTAGTGTGAATACGATTTGCGAACAAGCTACTCCTATCAGAAGCATTGTCCCTTATTGAATAAGTTTTTATAATCATTTGGTCTTGGACAAAGATTGCCCAGAATTGTTATCGAGCTGATTACTAGAGTGAATATAGGTACATTAACTCTTAAGGAAATACACTCTCTTCAATTGCCTTGAAATTCCTTGTACTGAAGAAATCCTGTTGCCAAACATTAAAGGATAAAAGATTCAATACTTAGATGAGAATGAACGATGATGCTGTAACAGGTATGGGGGTTCACTTTGGAGGGGATCCTCCTGAAGCAGACTTACAAGGTGAACCAATTCCCAGTGCTGATGTTACTAATATTGAAGATGATGGGCGTCAACTATTGTACCCCAATATAGGAACACACTTACCATTAAAAACTTCAGATCGATTACTTGATGATATACTATGTTCAGTTGGCTTTTTGACCAGTGGTGACAATAAAAGTATCTTGAACTCGAATACTTTAGAATATTCGAAACAGAGGCCGCATATAAAGGGGTCAGCTGTGGGATTCTTTCAAGATCAAGTAATTATACAAACCAAATACGAATATCCCTCCAAGAGCTGTCCAGAACATAACAAGATCTTTGTCATCATGGGTATATTGATAGGTACAGACTATTTAGAGAAAGCTGAAAAGAAACAGATTAGTGAAGTCACTGAAATTCCAATTTATCATGTAAAAATAAGCGTGAAAGTTAGATCGATATTGGAAAACTCCAAAAAACTGGTTGGTGTTTCTAGATACTATAAATTAGACCAGCTACACGACTATGATAGAGTAGATTTCCCGTCATATGATCCAACTGACAGTAAACTATTGGATAGTGCTTTATATGCCACAGATGACACGAATAAAATAGTGTTAATTGAGATCTACAAACCTGAATTTGATCCAGAAGATAAAGACCTAAGCGTTTCTTCAGTTCAAATAAAAAATAGGTTTGCCCAAGCCAAAGAAAAATTTCCACAACTGGCTAAGGAGGAATCACCAACTCAGCTAGACAGTATCAACACACTTTTCAAGTTATTCAAAGGACCTTTGAAACGCAAATCAGACGATGCCCCTCAAAAGTCTATTGAAGCCGAACACCCTTTACTTATATCTAACATGAATCCCTCTGCACTGGTAACTCACTTTGGGTTTACATATACCAATGAGAACATTCCTGGGGGAGAATACATGGCACCAGACTTAGTGAACTACTTAGGTGACCCTAATATTCAGAAGCTTAGAGACACCTTCACTCGAAAATGTTTGGAGCTAATTGCATATGGTAATATCATTATTTCAAGTTTACCTCAGAATATAACTTCTACTGCTGAATTCAGTAAAAAATATAGAATTTTGAGAACAATTCAACCAGAGTTTAGTTTATTTTCTTGGTTACAGTTATTGGGTGATTTTAAATCGAGAAATATTGAACTTTTAAATGTTAATGAACATAAAGGATATCATTTACAAGAGGCCCAAAAACGCGTCTACTACTCTCCCTTTGATATCGATTCCAATTTTACTAATCTTTCTGTTTGCTTACACTATGCTGAAAGAGACATCATACAAAACTATGAACGACTAATTACGTTGGATGAGCCTAATATTGGAATATACTTTGATTCGTTATCTGTTGTTGCAAATAGGAAGGGGTCATACCAACTACTATCCTACTGTGGTAAGCAAGACGTTATAGGTCAAGAAGCTCTACAGAATTCACTAGCTGTTTTTGGTATTGACTATACAAAGGTTACTTTAGAATCTCTTGATGAAAATCTCTTACTATCAGTTTACAAACATGAATGGAAAGAGAATCCGGACAACAACAGAATCAGCGATCTTAAGAATGCACTGCGACTTCTTGCAAAGTACTTCACATCTGATTACTTGAAGTTTTATGTTGATTATGAGCCATATCGAATTATACAGAAAGCATATGATCTGCTCGAAATTGATGAATCCGTTGATGAGGACATTATACAAACCGCTTACACAATTAAAATCAATGATGCACCTGGTCTTAAGATAGATTGTGATAGGGCACTATATACTATTGCGTACAGTAGAAGAAGTTTGATGTTATTTAATTTCCTCTTTGATCAATGTCCTGAATTCCAAAGATATTATGGTGCACAATCACTTGGATACCATCAGTCGTTTGAAATATTACAAATCAATGAAAACATCACAGAGCCTAACCTATTGCATGTGTTTCAGCAAAAGTGGAAAAACACTTTACTAGAAGAACCAGATCAGCTCTTGAAATATAGGGCCGCTTTAACAAAAATTGCTCTAGAAAGAAACTCCAATCTGCTACTGAACTTTTTAGAGACAGGTAATATAAATCCTAATTCATTACCTGCAGAAAACTGGCCAACTGGTATTAATAATATTGGTAATACATGCTACCTAAACTCCCTTCTTCAATTTTATTTTGCGATATCACCTTTAAGAGAATATATTGTTCAATACCAGAAAACCATTGCCGACTTGAGTTCCAACCCTGATAGTATTATATCAAAGAGACGGATAGGTGGAAGACAGGTTGGTAAGAATGAAATTGAAAGATCTGTGCAGTTTCTATATCAATTAAGAGATCTTTACAACGACATGATATTTTCATCTCAACGTTGTGTCACACCTAAAAGAGAGCTAGCATATTTAGCTTTTGCACCTAGCAGTATCGATGTTGAGTTTGAGAATGCAAAAACAAAATCCCCGATCTCAAATATAGAAGGATCAAATTCTACTACAGATAGCCAACCAATGCCAAGTACAGGTGAAAATATTGATCATAATATGGATATAGAACAAGAGGAACGTAATAATGAAGAGATTAACTCTACTAACAATATTGAATCTAATGATCTGGTATCTAACAACCATGATATTGAAATGCTTGACACTGATAAAGAGAATGAAGGTAATATGGAAATAGAAGACACAGCAATAAAAGTAGCTAAAATAGATCCTGAACAACTAGAAAATGCTCTTGAATTGGGGCGCCAACAAGACGTAACCGAATGTATTGGAAATGTCTTATTTCAACTTGAGAGTAGTTCATCTCCAACTTCTCTTTCTGAGGATCATGAACAGAATGACTTGATTAAGGAATTATTTTTCGGTGAAACTAATCAGCACATTAAGCCATTGAAGGCCGATTCTGTTACCAGAACCAAAGTAGAACGGTTTGTCTCCCTACTAGTTAATATTGCTGACCATCCCAAGGATGTATACGATGCGTTGGATCTTTACTTTAAAGAGGAGTATTTGACAATGGAGGAATATGGCGAGGTTAAAAGAGAGTTGGCGATCAAGAAGTTTCCAACTATTTTACAGATTCAGATTCAAAGAGTGTACTACGATAGGGAAAGATTCATGCCCTATAAGTCTATAGAACCTCTTCCTTTTGAGAGTGACATTTATTTGGATAGATACGCGGACACCGATGATGTGAAACTGTTGCAAAAGAGAGAAGAAACGGCGGAACTTAAGAGACAGTTACGCTCTTTCAAGGAAAGACAAAAAGAACTACTATCTCGAAATGAACTTGGACTAAGTCGTAGAGATGCTTACAAAGAGACGGCAAACTTCCTGAGATCAGAAGTTTTGCAAAATACAAATATCAGCATCAGTGATCCTGATCTTCTGGCTACAAAATTAGAGGAATCGGCAAGTAAAGTTGCCGATGAACTGTCTGATTTATATGTTAAAATCACCAACCTAGAAGAGAAGATTAACCACCAGTTCGATGATTTTACAGAGCATGGATATACTTTATTTGCGGTATTCATCCATAGAGGTGAGGCTAGCTATGGGCATTACTGGGTGTACATCAAAGATTTCGTCAACTCTATCTGGAGAAAGTACAACGACGAAACAGTTACCGAAGTACCAGAAGAAGAAGTCATGAATTTCACTGAGGGCAATACTGCAACCCCATATTTTATTGTGTTTGTGAAAAAGGGACATGAGAAGGATATCGAGCCATTGAAAAGAATGATAGAGAAGAATTGAAAGTGAACAACGCTGAACTTAAGAACAAGCATAGATCTGAATACTTGACAAAACTAAACCCACATATACTATATACAACCTGTTTGTAGATACAAGACAACCCAATTGAACATACTATTCTCTATAAGTAACTGAACTCAAATGACTATTTTTAATCTATATTGGAATGTACTGCTATCATAATTAGGATTTTCTTGTTTTTCATGACAAAGTTTGGGCTTCACTTCGCTGAAAAAAAAATTAAGAAACTTAGACAATGTTAAAAGCAGAGAACTATCAAGACTCTATTAGTCTTGCCTCTTTTGTAGTCGACATTATTTTATCTCTAGAGATAATACATCAGATAAATTTCACTCAAAGCTCTTTGTTTTCTTTACCAACCAATTGGTATTTGTATTAGTTTATTTGTTATCCAGTTTTGAATATCAGTACGGAGAGACAGAGTTGCCTGAAATATTAGCAAATAGAGCTCAAGAGGGAAAAACCAAGTAATATATAATATGTCTGAAGAAGAGAAACATAATATGTCTGAAGAGCAAGTTGAATTGGCTCCAGAGGAGCCGCCAAAAGAGGAGGCAGAGGATTCTGTTGAGGATGGAAAAGACCAAGAGGAAACCATGCCAGAGAAAGAAGAAGAGATGGATGATCTTTTTGGTGATGATGAGGATGATGAGGATGAGGAAGAGATTACCACTGGCAGAGGCAGGAATGGTACTACTGGAATTAGCGATGATGAAGAAGACGATGATGAGGAAGGCATCACCAGACGCAGTCGAGAACGTGAGGATTATGACATGGAAGACTATGACGATGAAGCTAAGGAGCAGGAGATGTACACAAGAAAGTTTTATGGTGAGGATGCAGTAAATTATTCAGACGATGATGAGCCACATACGTTTAAGGAATCAAACGTCGACTTGATTAGACATATTATCCCTTACAAGACCAGGACGACAAACAATGAACACGATGAAATATTTTATGCTAAAGTTCCAGCCTTCTTAACAATAGATCCTGTACCATTCGATCCTCAAACTTTTGAAGCCACCGTTGATGAAAGACTAAGCAAGTCTGCCTCAAAGGAGGACCAATTAGGTGATAGATTAATTGATGAGAACACAATTAGATGGAGATACTCTCGTGATGCTGAGCAACACGTTTTCAAGGAGTCTAATGCACAAATTGTTCAATGGTCAGACGGTTCGTTCTCGCTTAAATTAGGCGACGAATACACGGATATCATAGTTAATGACACAGACAATACTTTCTTGACTGTTTCTCACGATCAACAGGAACTAATGCAATGCTATGATGGTGGTGAAATAACCAAGACTATGATGTTTATACCTACCTCCACCAACTCGAAGATACATCAAAAACTAAGTAAAGCTGTTAGCAGGAGGAACGCAAGACAAAATCTGGGTCCTGGTTCCTATATTATCAAGCAGGATCCAGAGATAGAAAAGAAAGAGCTTGAAAAACTCCAAGGTCAAATAATAAGAGAGAGAAGGAAGAGACAACAGAAAGAGATCGAAACTCGTGAAAATGCCGAAAATGGCTTCGCAGAGACCGGTGAGTTCAAGAGGGGCAACACTCCTTCGAGGTCTAGTAGGCAAAACGAATACGAGGATGATGGTTTCTTAGTGGACGATGAAGATGAAGAGGACTTCATAGACGATGGTGAAGAAGAGGAAGAGGAAGAAGAAGATGACGATCTCGACGCTGATAGATTAAGAAACGCCAAAAGACAAGGAGAACATGCTTTCACTGAGGATGACGATGAAGAAGACGACAACAAGAGAAGAAAAACAGCCATTATCAGTAGCGAAGAGGATGACTGAAACAAATACTGTCAAAATATCTCACATATGTACATATACATACCAAAAAACTTTGGCCTATTAATCTATTTAACACCATCTGTATTATAGCTCAGCATTTTTGCTTTCGAAACCATGACTACATAAGCTGAAGTGTCTCTATTCACTGTATTGCATTGCATAACGGTCTTAAAATTCAGCATAGTATTCAGTTCAAGAACGCGAAGAGCGAAATTTGGGAAAAAAAGAAATGAAAAGTTGAAAAATTTAAAGTGAAGCTGAAATTTTGACATCGAAAACAGCAGCGACCGGTATTAGTAAAGTGATGGGCTTGACGTAAACGGTATCTCCATTGTATGATTCAAATTGTATCTTAAATTTCAGCAACGATTTGAATTACATAGCCCTAGTACCAATACCATAACCATAACTGAGGAACGCCAACGGTATTGAGAGTTTCCATTTGTCAAAAAACCAACAAACAAAACTCCAAGGTAATATTGTGCTCCCTTCTCCAAGATTGTACCCGAGGGTCAACCTAATCACAACAGTTTAAGATAGACACAGATAATCATTGGATAAGAATCAAACATATCTGGCTTCATCAATTAGAAAAAAGCTAGAACTAGTAAGGATAACACAAGGTGCTAGTTTTTATCTTAGACATTGAAAAGCAACAGGAATAAATAGAGAACACAATGCTGGTAGATCTCGATGAAATACTGGTTTCTTTGAAGGAAGGGCGACATATACCAGAAGAGACAGTTTATGCGCTATGCATGGATTCACAGGAGTTGCTGATGAATGAATCTAATGTGGCACGCGTCGATACTCCAGTAACGATATGTGGTGACATTCATGGTCAGTTACATGATCTACTAACTTTGTTTGAGAAAAGTGGTGGTGTAGAAAAGACCAGATACGTGTTTTTGGGAGATTTCGTTGATAGAGGATTCTATTCGCTAGAGTCATTTCTCCTGCTGTTGGTATATAAATTGCGATACCCGGATCGAATTACGTTAATACGTGGTAACCATGAAACCCGCCAAATCACAAAAGTTTACGGATTCTATGATGAAGTAATGAGAAAATATGGTAATAGTAATGTGTGGAGATACTGCTGCGAAGTCTTTGACTATTTATCTTTAGGAGCTATTATAAATGACAGTATATTTTGCGTACATGGTGGATTGTCACCAGATATTACTACACTGAATGAAATTAGAGCCATTGACAGAAAGCAAGAAGTACCTCACGAGGGAGGTATGTGTGATTTGTTATGGAGTGATCCCGACGAGGTTGATACTTGGTCTATGTCCCCACGAGGAGCTGGATTTCTATTTGGGAAAGGTGAAGTTGATGAGTTCTTACATGTAAATAACGTTGATCTTATTGCAAGAGCGCACCAGCTGGTAATGGAAGGTTATAAAGAGATGTTTGATGGTGGCCTAGTTACAGTATGGTCTGCTCCTAACTACTGTTATAGATGTGGTAATGTTGCTGCAGTTTTGAAGATTGAGGATAATTTAGAGAGAAAGTATACGATATTTGAAGCTGTTCAGGCTCAAAATGGTGTCGGGAACACCATCATACCGACAAAGAAAGCTCAAATGGACTACTTTTTATAGATACTTCAAATCGTAAAGCATTCATTGTACTGAGCAAGGGTATTCATGAAGAACACCTTTTAGACATTATCCAGGAAATCTTTACACAAGTTTTTTTTGGGGTGTTCAATATGGCATTCTTCCATGTATAAATCAGGCGCATTCTATTTCAGTTTAATAATTTTGGGCATAATCATGAAAGGATTATTGCTCTCTTTGCATATGTAACACTAATTAATTTTCTGTACTAATATTATTGCAAATATCCACGTTTCCTGAAACGAGAGCGTTGTTATACCTTTTGCTCGATATAGTTGATGTACTCTTGGCCCATACTCACGTTGAAATGCAAACATATAATTCTGAACAACTAGAGAACTGACTGGTATCCTCCAGTATCGCGTGCACTCCAATATCGCGCGCGAGATCAAAAGAAAGAAAAATACTAGATTGTGGGCCATAGTAGGAGCGATGAGCTTGAATTAAGCAATACCTGCGTTGTGCAACTTACCTTGTTGCTATATGCCAGTCGTATTGAATTTTCTAGTCACTTGGATACAATACAAGAAGTTTTGTTGCAAACATGTCCTTTGGAGTACCGTTGTCACAGCTGATCGTCAATGCACCGAAGCCTATATCCACTGGTTTAACAGCGTTAGACAATGAGTTAGATGGAGGGTTTAGATACAAGTCAAGCTACGAGATATATGGCATTCCTGGGATAGGAAAGACATGGCTTGCGAGTGAGACGGTCAAGACATATTTACAAGAGAATGATGACGGTAAAGTTCTATGGATAACTACTAGCGGTGTTGCGCCACAGATGTTGCTGCGAAGTGAAGCTGAAGTGAAGGAAAGGATAGACTATATCCGGATAACGAAGTTCACGGAACTTTTGTATTTCTATCAAAAGCAGGTGATGTCGGAGCCAGACTCAATTTCGCAAAGCCAATCACCAGCTGAGAGCGCCATGCCGAGCACGGGTACAGAGGCAATTACCAACGATACCAATAGCAATGACAGCTATCGACTAGTTATAATAGATGGTTTGTCAAGGTTACTGAATCTGCAATTGCACAGCTTGAGCAAGAAGAACTGCACTACGTTGCACGACACCAAGTGTCGATATCTGATTATCCTAATGACATTGATCACAAAATACAACAACAAGAACAATGCGTGCCATGTCATACTGAATGACTCGATGAATACCACGTATGTCCCTGAGAACAATGGCGGTGCCGAGGACGAACTTGAGATGGTTGAAGATGGGTTCAACTTCTTTGTCAAGTCACACAACTACCTGTATGAGAACAACAAACGTCGCCGAGTGTACGCCCCAAATGTCATTAGAAGTGCGTTGGTGGCGAACAATGCCCTAGGTAACCGTGATAGCAGGTGGGAGATATTTATTAAACGTCGAATAGGTATATTTTGGGAATGGGAAGATAAAGTTACTCGAAATCTAGACACTGAGTGCAGCAAAAAGGCAACGGGAAACGGCAGATGTAGAGTTGCTCTAGTACACAAGGACCGGCAAAAATCCAGCCAGAGCCTCAACTTCTCAGTTGTACCGTTCGATATAGATCTAGATTGAGTCATTTATTTTAATTTATTGTTTTTTGTTCTTGTTCTTTCTCTTGTTCTTGTTCTTGTTGCCTTTTTGTTAATATTTGCTTGTATTATTGTTTATACTATACTTCAAATTGTATTATAGAGTCATGGGAATGGAAACACAAGAATAATTATCTTGTAATTTACCCTTTTTGGGTAACAACAGAGCTAAACCTAATATAAAATTAAACAGGAGAATACGTAAATTGCTCGTATGGACCAGCATATTGCCGCAGAGGCAATACCCGTTAATTTCCATGAAGAGGCCCCTTGCGGTTATATTTTAGATTCATTTATCCCAATTGGGAAACAATTAGCTAGTGTAATAAATTAATATCCTGTTCCCAACAGACACACCTGCACGGAGGGGAATATTGGTCTAATTTTAATCACTGTGAATTAAGTCATTAGCTTCACACAACGAGAGGGAGAGAAAAAAGAAAGGTTCGCATTTAAATTACATCATGCCTACAACATTCCTCTACGGGACGAGACACCTTAGAGGAACGTACGCAATTGCACAAACCTATTTGATACGGTCCGTGAAGTACAATAAATTCCATTCCACAAAGGGTGTGCTGTGTGCTGAGTGCAAGAGGGACACGGAGAAACACCAGTACGATAGATGCCTGTTGCATAGGTAACAATGGGGCTCGTCTTTTTCAGGGTGGGCCGTGGTGGGTAGCACCTGAAGCGCCTGGCGGTGAGGGGCAAAGGTAGTCTGGACCTCGACTCCCTTCATTTCCCTTTTCAATTTTCAACCTTGAGAGACATAGCAGAGTCTAATTTTCAAGTCAGTTATGACAAGGGCAAAGAAAGCAGCATTGTAGCGTTTCCTCATCCATTTTCAATGGGTTTTCTTGAAACAGTAGTGTTAGTCCCCCTACCCTCCCTGCCGACAATACATGGCACTCTATTCCCAAGAAACCCACTATCTCAAATTATCCTTGGTCCCTTGATGGAGAGAGAGAAATGACGTCTTTTTTTCTTTTCCTTTGACCATATTACAGCCTCTTTTCTTTTCTTTAATTAACCCCGTTTGCAGCACGTACGATCTCTTTTGCATCGCTCCACTGCAGGGAATCACTCCCCTTTGTTGAGTCTTCCCCCCCCTCCCCACTCCACAGAGATGGAGAAGTACGAAACACAAAAACTCCACTTAGAGATCCACGCACACTATACACTGTAAATAATGGGTGGGGGGGAGAGAGGGACCCTTTTTCCCAACTAAGTTATTATGGCATTGCCTCGTACATTGCATTTGCAGTGAAAATTCCGCACACAAAGAGATACAACTCGCACCAATTCTCTATCATTTCCTAAAGTGGAAAGAGGGAAAGCAATGTAAATACGTCAAAGTTGTTCAAAGGTGCCAGAGCTGCAGTGCCCGTCCGCAGGATACAAGAGAAAACAGTCGAGGAAACATCCGCACAGAGGAGATAAAAGAAACGAGTCATCCCTTCTAGTGGGGGGAGGGGGGAGAGTGGCCATTACCACCAAGTACCAGTTCCGGGTCCATCAACGGTGGTTGAGATCTCACTAAGGGAGAGAGGGAAGGACGGACCTAAGAAACTGTAATCTAGGGCAAGTACTGGGGCCAGGACTAGGGCAAGTACTAGGGCAAGTACTAGGGCAAGGACTGCTAATAAAAGTAGTACGTAAATGAAGTTGGAAGCTTCTAAAATTAATTTCTTTGTACCCATCATGGGCGATAGCATCAAAGACTGGTGTGGCTGGGTTTTTGCCTAACTCTCGATAGTGAATAAATGAGTTGCATTGCATTGATGCTTAGTACTGTAGATGAACTTGAACTTGTATCCGAGATGGGATGGATATTAGGATAACTGGAACCCCCTCTTGAATTCTCAGTAATAAGCAATGCCTAAAAATAATGAGCAATAAGAAAAGTATCAGGGAGTTTTTAAAGTACTCAAATTAATTTCTAAAATTAAATATGAGTAGAAAATAGAATATACTGGTTGCATACTTGTAATTGATATTCAATCCCTTGCAAAATAACTTACTAAAGGAAAAAAAAAAAAGGTATATAAAGGGAAGCTTTTTTCTTTGTAACCATTATCTTAAACCTTTCCTTTATAATATAAGAACAACAACACAACAATCGTTTAATTGAAAACTTAGACCAACCAAAAAAAAAACTAACAATGAAGTTTACTACCGCGTTCGCTACTTTGGCTATTGCCTCCTCTGCTGTTATGGGTCAATTCAGTAACAGTTCCATTCCAATTGATCCAAGTACCTCAGTTCCATCTCAAAACACTACCACTGTCTCTTCTACTACCACTCCTCCAACTACCAGCTCCACTACTACCATCCCAGCCCCACCACCAGGTTTCAACTCTACTACTACTGAAACTGAGATCGAAGTTGTTACTGCTTACACCACTTACTGCCCATACCCAACTACCTTCACTCAAAACGGTGTTACTTACACTGTCACTTCTGCTACCACATTGACAATCACTGACTGTCCATGTACCATCACCAAGCCAAAGCCACACCCACAACCACAACCACAACCAACCACCAAGCCAGCTCCTGGTCCAGAACCAAAGCCACAACCACAACCACAACCACAACCAAGCACTAAGCCAGCTCCAAAGCCTGACACTACTACCACCGTCAGACAATCTGTTGCTCCACACCCAACTACTATCCTATCTACCCAACGTTCTTCTCTTGCTGCACAACCAACCTCTTCTCAACATGTTATCGTTACCCAACACGTTAACGGCGCTGCTAACTTGGCCGCTTCTTCCGTCATGGGTTTGGCTGCTTTGTTGGCTTTGTTCATGTAAAGAATCTCAATAAACTTTTGCTTTATTTTTATTGATTCTTTACATTTCTAAATGACGTTAATATTTTGTGAAAAAAAATTATAACATCTTTTACTCGCAAAGAAGTATCAGTTGGTATGCCTTGGGTTTTATCTGGTTACACAAACACACAAAAACAGTTAATGCTACTGAATTGGTATGTTGTTCGTTGAGATGCTTATTGTGCCATTATTTTTTATCGTCTAATTTTCTATTACACTTCTTCTATCCTCGGATACATTAAGCGCTAGTGAGATTTTAATGCAATGTTCTTTCAAAGGTAATATCTCTGGAAGATTTGCCGAACTTGTATTTGCTCATATAGCTGCAATTTTGGTTCTACTATTTCTTTATTCTGCTTTTCATTGCTAATATTTTATTATCAATAAGTTACCCTGGTGTAATGGACACTTACTTTGACAGTGAAGTTCCAGCTGGGCTAAGTATTGTTGATATTTTTTTTTTATACCAAGACCCTTTATAAACTACTTACTCAATATAATAAGCACTTTAATTTTTTTTTCTCCTATTACTGTTCTCTTAGAACGCATTCAAGTATTTTAAATATGTAATATGAAATGGCTTATTTCTTCTCACTGTAGAGCACATTGATGTGTAACTTCAACCATTCGTCGATGCTGGTAATCGGGATGACAATGACGCCAGGTTTTTCAACGGTATAGTGCCTTAGAACTTTGGGTGAAGATAGCAAAATAATCGAGTATGCAAGTAAATGTGGACAGAGCAATTTCTTAGTGTTTACGTATTTTTGTAGCGATAAACTATGTGCTTCGATCTGCCCAAATGTATCATCACGAAAACAACTAAAGTCATCAATCAATTGAACAAATTCGTGTACTAGATCCTTGTCCGCCAGTAAGCACTCGCGCATTATTTCTGTATATTCCTCGCAAGAACAGAGCCAGTTGTGGAGATCAACGTAAACTGGGGTCTCTATACCATCTGATGATGACGATTTCACAATCAGTCTATACTGAAGCAAATCATCATCTTCATAGAGCTTATTCAGGTAATTTTTTGTAACATCCACAGAGTTGTCTTTGGCGTTAATTTGAGTCTCGGTGGTTGATGCTGCTATATTTTCCTTCGAGCTTAAGTTGACAGATGTATCTACGTCAGTGCTCACTTCACTTTCTGAAGACTCTCCTTTCATAGCATCAAATACATAGATAAACATATCAGATGACTCTAAAAGAGATAATCCACGAATAAATAGCTCCCGAGGAAACATGTAATATAAGAACGACGCTACCATGTCGTCCACACCGTCATCCTTTACTAGCGTGCTAAATATCTCAGAGTAGTTTATGACAGAGGCATCTTCATTCATATTATTCTATTAAGAGCCACCACTTGAAGCTACTCCAGAGGTGGTTAGTCAATCAATTGAAACTTGTTAAGAACTACTTCTTGAGCGATGAGCTTGTTATAGCTGTTCTCTTGATCCCGCATCGCGCACGATTCAGTTAAAGCAAGGCCCCCCCGCTGCCAAAAGAACATAAGCTGAAATGATTGAAACAGAACGACTCATATAGCAGGTAGTCAATAGATTGATACATACAAAATATCATCTGCTAGATTGGCTGGAATTCTATTTCTGCACTTGATAACTGCCCTCATTAAGTATTTTACTAAGCGAAGGTCTAATAATTGCAATCAACAAGATGAAGTTACCATTCAGATACACAAGGGCACAGCTCGAGATATTTAGATTCTCATTTTGTCTTCTGGCTCCTGTGGCGGTGATGTATTACATTGGTACTGATACGGATAAGAAGTTGAATGTACCTGGGTTTTGGCCTGATCCTGAGTCGCTAAATCAAATACCAAAGGAACCATATGAAATTAAGGCAGAGCTTGCGAGGATGAAGAAGGAAAGACTAGAGAAGAGACTAAAACTGGAGAAGAGGTTGAAGGAAGAGTTTGGTTTGGATGTGGAGGCTGAAAAGGCAAAGATGAGAGAAGAGCTGGGTTTGACCAGCAAAACAGAATAAGATATGAATTACAAGGAGGTCGAGGGAATGGTTTGTATCATACATTATTGATAATTCTATTTCAGACCTACAGTTATCTTAGCATTTATTTATTATTGGAGTAAGACTGGCAGGGAATTCTCTCAAGATACTGCCTCTAAATGAGGAGGTAACAAAAAACACATGTAAATAACTTATAATAATAATATTGAAGCACATGAATACACATAAAAATATGTTATAAGTATGTCAATAGGTCTTTTATTTTCTCTGTTTTTCCTATTTCTGTACTATACACTAAATAATATACAAGGGTTTTTAATTTTAATGTCTTTAAATGGACAACACATCATCAGTCAATAATTTCGTAAACGTCAAAACAAGTTCTGGCAGGCCAAATGCAAATGTCGGGTGCTGTCTCAATGCTCTTCTTCTTCCTCATCCAATGGATTATATATATTCTTAGACAGCAATCTATTCAGTTCCATTTTGATAAATTCAACTTTTGTAGGATGTACTAACAGGTGTGTTTCATCGAGTTCTTCTAGTATAATGTCATGACGTTCTGAATCGATTTGCACGATTAGCGCTTTGATTGAAGGATCACACTTCAGCAGTACACCTCTTCTAGCTCGTACCATGACTTTGGCTTATTGTGCAGTATTTATGAAGTTATCTGTCTCTTATGAAATGAACTACTAATATAACTTATACTGTAAGTCATCTCTGTGCATTTTAATTTTTTTTAAGATTCCAAATTAAAATCCGAGAAAATGTGCCAAAATTACAGTAATAAAGGTCAAAACTATAAACTATGATTACTTCATTTAGTGCTGAACTAGGTAGAATTTCGACCTTCAAAACTGAATTTGTGTTGAAACACAGTAATTAATTTGCTTTGTGGTTTAGAGAATACCCATTTGTTATATTTTTTTCACTTTGACTTTTGCTAGGTATTAAGGAGATCCAAGTATATGGCATCACAACCCGACCAGACTGAGCCTACTGGTGTCAAAGATGAGGTTAATAGTACCAATGATATGACTACTAGAGTAATATCAAGGAATGATTTGCAAATAAATAATGAGAATGATGTCAATGAGAATACTACAGATGCGAAGACAAATGATGAGTGCATGACAACTGTCCCTTCAACCATTGATGAATCACCAAAAGATTCCAGAATAGAAAATAAGGACTTTGGGTCCAAGAATAACGTTGCCTTTCTGGAGGACACGGTAAGTACAGAAGATGATCAAATATCGAGAGCAGCCAACCATATTGGCCGAGATGAATCGGTGGACAAAGAAACCGCAGAAAGTGTAGTTCTTGGCAAGGTTTATACTGATATTGATAAAAGTAGTCCTGTAAGTGAGGCTGCTACAAACAATAATAATGCTGACACTAGTATCATTGAAACACAAACCAGTAAAGGAGATGATGATGAAGATGATGAAGATGATGAAGATGATTTAGAAGATGAAGATGGTGAAGATGATGAAGATGAAGAAGATGATGAAGAAGAAGAAGATGATGATGATGAAGACGATGATGGAGATGAACCACCACTACTTAAATACAGCAGGATAAAAAACTTGTTTGTTGATTTACCTAAGCGTGATTCAATATCTACATGCTGCTTTGGAGAAACTTTCTTTGCATTTGGCACTCACATGGGATTATTGCATATAACTAAGCCGGATTTCAGTGCAATAAAAACCTTAAAATGCCATCGATCGAGCATACTTTGCATAAATATTGAATCAGATACCATTGCAACAGCATCGATCGACGGAACTGTAATTATAATATCTATGGATGACTTACAAAATTTAACTGCATATGATTTCAAAAGACCAGTCAATGCTGTTGCCTTGCATAGCAATTACTCTACCAACAAATTATTTATTTCTGGTGGAATGGCTGGTGATGTAATATTAACTCAGAGGAATTGGCTGGGCAATCGATCCGACATAATATTAGATAGCAAGAAGGGTCCTATTATGGGGATTTTCATTGTTGATGATATGCTAATTTGGATGAATGATGATGGTATTACAATATGTGACATACCGAGTAGAACTATTATGTTAACCACAAAATTTCCTATAGGACTTGAATATGAAAGGCCAGATTTGTTCAAACCATTTCTACACAAAATCGATACCGATAGGTTTATGGTTGGATGGGGACGCCATTTATGGGCATTCAAGTTCTCGAAAATTACAGATCCAAAAAACGAATCGGCTAAACTAGTGTCTCTCATATCCTCAGCAGCCTCCAGTTTGAAAATTACTCCAGAAAAAAATGTCGTGCTAGAGAGTCATCACTGTCTAGATCAATATCTTGCTGGTATTGCATCATTTAAAGGAGATCAGTTGATGTGCCTGGGTTTCCCGGTATCTGAGAATAACGATCCCCTAAAAGGGATATTACCACAAATATCGATTATCGATTTGTGGGATGCGTCAGAAATTTACTCCAACGATATTGTTACAAAAGACTACGATAAATCAAATTTAAATGACTATCACCTTGGTGTTCAACTGAATAATGATATCAATGAGTATTATCTTATTTCAAAATTTGATTATATTAAAATTGATACATTGACTCTAAAAGACCACTATGATTGGTATTATGAGAAGAAGAATTACACACGTGCATGGGAGGTTGGAAAGGTAATTCTTCCTCCTCATTCTTTATTTGGCCTTGGAGTAAAAGCTGTCAATGATTTAATACATAAAAAGCAAATACTAAACGCCTTAGAGATGTCTAGAAGAGTATTCGATACTATTGATCAGTTACATAATCAGGAGCTAAGATCTGACAATGATTTGGATTGGGGGAAGTTGTATGAGCATTTTCTTCAAATAAGTCAGGCTTATCAATTGTCAGATTTTCTACCGAATAGTGAAAGGATTCCCTCACAAATTTATGAAAAGATTCTCAGTAGCTTAATAGATAATAACAAGATTGAAGATTTGAAGGACTGCATTATTAAATGGGGAGATAAAATTACAAATATAGAAACAATCGAAACCAAACTCCTTCAGTTGAAGAGCGCACAGCAAACATCAAACAGTAAAAAGGAATTGATAGACAGCCTGGTATCATTAAATTTGGAGGCTAAGAGATTTAGCAAAGTAATACCATACATGATTGAGAACAAAGATGATAGAATTTTTGAGATTTTAGTTAGAAATAAGTTAACATCCCATTTTCTATCAGATATAACTAGCATTATTTTGGTGCCTCTTGGTGATAAAGATATTAATAAGTTGGATATCAAAGATCTTCGTCAAATTTTGAAGAAATCCACTGATTTTATCTGCACTTCTTTGAGGACTATACGTTTAAGTTACCTGATTGAGAGACTCTCTGCGGATACTAATCTTTCAAAATTGAAACTTGTTGTTTTAGAGGAAATATTTACGAGGGATCCGTCTTTACTTCGAGGTAATGAGGATACAATGGTGGAGTTATATGCGTTGTGTGATCCACCGAAGTTGCTTCCATTTTTGAAAGAATATGATGGATATAGTAACACCAAGGCAATTGATATTTGTAAGGGAAGAAAGGATTTGTATCACGAATTAATTTACTTGTTGGGAAGAGTCGGAGAGACTAAAAGAGCTTTATCAATTATCATCGATGAATTAAATGATCCTCAACTTGCAATTCAATTTGTAAAAAGTTGGGGTGACCAGGAACTTTTGGATTTTATGATCGGATACAGTTTAGATAAACCTGACTTTGTTATAGCTTTGCTACAGTGCGAAGATCAAAGTGGGAATATGCACGTTAAAGTGCTTAAGGGTGTTCCAGAAAATTTGGAAATTGAAGGAATAGCACCAATATTGAAAAATATGACAAAAGAAGATATGCTTGAAATTGTGAGCAAACAGATACTGGCTAGTATTGTGGAGGAAGATACAGAAAATTACGCCAAAGACTGGATTAAGTATAGAAAGCTTGGTAGAGTATTCGATGTGCATTAACCTCTATGATAGTCTTGCTAACCTATAATAAGAGATGTCTAACTTGCAGACATTCTTAGTTAATGGTTGTTTTTTTTATAGCAGGTGCATGACATTAAATAGCTTTACAAATTCTAAAAGGACCTCTATGAAAACGCTCTTTGACATACATAAGTATATAGCAAGTTCCTAAAAAAAGGGATCCACTTCCTTAACCTGAAATTGTGAGGTTCCGCCGTTGGTTTTCTCCAATGCGAGATCATAGTTAGATTCATTTGTAGTTGGATTATCAGAGTTTGAATTATTGAAAAAAATATCCTCAAATTTGAACTGTTCGGGCTTTTGTTTTTGCTGGTTTTGATTTTTCTTTACCTTTTTAACCAGCTCTTGATAAGTATTTGAAAGCTGTTTAACAGTTCTTTTATTAAACTTTAAAGTATTGTGATTAATATGCTTCAACAGTACCTGTAAAGAGCTAGCAATTTCTATGTCCGTCTTTAATGAATTTCCTTCTTGGATTGTGTCCAAAGGACTGGAAGAGTCTGATGTTTGCACGCTTTTTAAGCCATTTGAAGATGTATGAGATTCCGGACTGGTCCCGTAAAAATCCAAAATCTGTTGAACATTGTTATCCAATTGGTTAGTACTATCATCATGTTCAACAGAATTTGTACGATCTGTTTTACCAGTAGTTAAATCATCAAATGTTTGTTCAATTATAGCACTATTGTCATGTATATCAATAGGCTTCGTAGTAGTATGTGAAACATCAATCGATTGAGGAAACAAATCGTTCAGATATTCTTCATTACCTAGCGGCAAATCAACATTAACATTGTTAAAGTCTATATTATCATCATTCGCGTCCATAAATATGTTAGATTTATCAATCAGAGTACTCACATCAAAGATGTTTGTCTGAGTGAATGCATCATTATTAGAGGAGGTAGAATTCTGGTTGGCATGGTAACCACTGGTGATAAGGTTCAGGAAATCACTATTGTAGTTACTCTTTGGATCACCGATGTTCAACGAGTTCTTCCTACTCTCCAAGTGAGTGTATCCATTTTGCCCCTCAATGAACTGTTTTGTGTTTTCTGATTCAGGTAGCTGTGCATTGAATTCATTAGTAGATGGCTGAGCATCGTTGTCGACGCCATCAGGTTCATAGTTTTCAATTATGGCACTTTCTACCAATTCTTCCGTACTCAGAAAGTTGGTATTCTTATTTTCTATATTTAAGTCCAGAAGCATCTCATAATCCCATTTCTTCTCACAGTGATATTCGTTACAGAGTTTCTCTAGTTTCGCTTCAAGAGCTTCATTTTTTTTGAATGCCATACTTACAGTTTCATTTAGTTTTATCATATCATTTGGCAGGAGTCCTGAACTTTTCCAGTTAGCTTTTATGGTATCAACTGGAATATCTGACCACGCTCGACTGATGAACTTAAATGCGTTGGACATTGTAAGTTGACTTTGTTCGAATGATATCAATATTTCTTTTGATTTTAGTTTGCTTTCCAACCGTCGTTGTAGCTCTATCAGAGCTTGATATTGCTGAATTCTATATCTTGTTTTAAACTCGTCTAATACACCCCAATTAAAAGGTAAAAATCTTGAATTAGCCGACGTATATACCAGATTAATGTTCTTGAGGTGCACATTTACAATTCTGTGAGAGCACGAATCGTCGAGCACAATCCAAATTTTCCTGTTGTAAGCGCCTAATCTTTTATCCCATTGTGCCAGCCAGTTATGGAATAAGTTACTAGTCAGCCATGATTTCCTATTACTGTGATACGTAACATTAAACTTCTCTGCCATTTTCTGGCCCAGCATCGACTGTGATACTGGATCTATAGGTTCTGATGGGAAATAATTTCTAAAACTCTTATAACTATTGTATCTTCCTACAACCATTGGCTTAATCTTTTCTGAACCATCTAGGTTCGAGCAAAGCATAACTGTGGCTACTTCTATTTTTCTCTGTATCCTGCTCGCCTCATACTGAGCATAGTCCAAGGGCAAGTTGTAAGCGATAAATGTTTCATCTAGTGTGAAGAGATCCTTTGGCGGAACTTTAGCAAAAAGATCCTTTAATGCGCTTCTCTCTTCGAATGTCCATACTTTTGGCGTCTTCGGCAATTCTTCATCCAGAGCAGAAATGTTGACGTCCATCTTCGCAAGGAAATTTGTTATCCATTTGTAACTGAAGGAGCCATTACCTTCTCTAAACTCCGGTGGTATCCGCTGCCACACGGAGTGGGCCGTCTCTTGGATAATCGGTGATGTGATGGGGATACCGTTCCATAAACTCTGAGAAATCCATTCCTGAATAATACGGCGCACAAGCAGATTATTCGGCGTCCGCAGCCTCGTGGCATCTCTTTCGTGCTCTTTGCAATTCATATACGTCGACTTCCTCGACAGCAACCGCGATATAGTACCCTGCGAGGGCACTTTATCCAACTGGAAGGTATCATACGCCCACTTTGCTAGCTCCAACTGCGTCCACCTGGGGTGCCTTTCCGCCATCAGGCAGATATTGTACCGTTGCTCTATCGAAAGCATCTGATCGGTGCACTCTAGCTCGTTTTTCCAGCTTCCAAAAGGTAAAAAGGTAAATCAAATACGCTGTATTCAATCCCACTATCAAGTTTAACACTAATCTGGCCAGAATCTAACCGTTTATACCCTTATCTACAACCAGAAATGGCGAAGTCATCGACTGCATTGCCTTTTTTTATTTTTGTCCTGAATTTTTTTCTCTTGACAGCTTTTCTTCGAATTTTGGCAAATTTCACCTTAAACGGACTATAAGATCAAATGGCACTTTACAAAGGACCTGATCTCTGGAGTTTTGATGGAACAGTGGCTCAATGGTAGGCACATCCCAGTAGATTAACAGTTGCTAGTTGTTGATGGAACATGGCGAGCTAGTCAGCGAGTACCGGTGCTATAGTGAGCGGGTTTCGCGCGGGTTGTACCATGCTGAGGTGTGCATGACGGTGCGGATGCTGCACAGTTGTTTGTATCAGAGCCGTGCGCGTGTGTTGGGTGGTAAGTTGTACTGGAAGAGCAGTGCTATCAGGCGGTTGAAGTTTGTTGGTACAGTGATTGGTGTCAAGTATATGTGGCTCAAGGGAGATGACTACGCCGTAATTCATTTGGATGATTCGTCGGATTCGTCGATCCTGAAGTGCAAATGTGAAGTTAATCAATTGAACTCGTTTGGGATTAACATTAATGCTGGTTTTATCGGTTTGAGAGTGGAAGTATGTGGTGTTTACAATACCGAATTCAATGAGCTGGAAGTAGGTTTTATCGGGGTGTTGCCGAGCACGTTGTTTTCAGAGATAGAGCATTGGAGGAAATGTTGTCTACTGTTGCGTATGCCTGACGACCTTACTGATGAAGAATTAAAAGCTAGTGGGATTGGTGACGACGAAATGCAAGACGGGCGGGATTCACCACTGGATGAATATTTCAGTACACCACCTCAAAACAAAGCGCAGTTCATTGAAAAGTTAGTGCTAAGAGATGTCAAGGATAAGCTAGAGATAACAAGCCCCGATCCTGTGCGAAACGAGTCTATTAGTGTTGTGGATGACACATGCGATAATACCACGCTTGGATCTAATACCATTGACCTACGTACTGCAATAGAACCTATTACTCAACCGGAAGTAAGTGGGAATGACAATTTCTACAAACCAGCCACGGGATCGACAAGCAAGAGGAAGCTGTACCGCAAGTTATTCATTGCTATTTATCTCATCCCTGAGGAAGAGTGCACAATTGATGATTTGGCTCGTGACATCGGTATCACTAGTGTTTTAAAAGGGTTCCTTGATGGCCAAGGACACATATCAAATGATGATATGCAAATTATCTTACAGGAGTACCTGTCACAACTTATCACTGGCGATGTGTTGGTCATCACTGCGAGAAACCGAGTGTCATTAAAGAAACTACATGCGTTGAAAGCATACACACATAAGAGAATAAACCTCCTGCTGAAAATACAAGCACTTCTCGGTACAGTCAGGTATCAGGATGTCCTGCAGTCCACATCTATGGCCATCCCTGCGGAGACAATCATAGACGCATTCAAAGAGTCATTGAGAACCATCGATGCGGGCGTCGCGTGGTTCATCGAGACGCACCAACACTCATTCACTATCCATTTCACATACAGCCAATCAACTCAAACATGCAATAATTAACTCCCAGGCCAACTAGCTACCAATACCTGTTTTCCAGATTATCCATTTACTATAATCAGCAGTGTTCATCACTCTCAGCTGGATCAAGTTCACAGAAGATACGAAGCGCAACGAAAAAAAAATTTAAAAAAAAAAAATGAAAAAATGCGATGAGCATCGAGAGGTATATTAGTGGCAGTTGGGTACTAATTGACTTCGGGAATTAGTGAAAGCAGGTCGAACCAGTTGAGCTATGTTTAAAGTAGAAGGGTGGGATATCAAGACCGACAAGGTTGCGTTTTCGGACAGCAAGAAGGAGAAGAAGGCGAAGAACAAGAAGGAGAAGCGCACCAAGAGTAAGAAGTTTGAAAACAGAAACGGTGTTGATGTTGCTGATGTTACTGATGTTGCTGATGTTCAGGATGCAGAAGCTCGTGATGTTCAGGATGAGGAAGCCCGCAATGCTTATGTGGACAAAAGGAAAGTAGAGTCTGACAAGAAAGAGGAGACTAACAGCAAGAAGAGGAAAGTGTCTAAGGACAAGGAGGAAGCTCCGCAGCCTATAATCGCTCAGTCCCAAGTGGCGAAGAAACTGACACCTTTGCAACAGAAAATGATGGCCAAGCTGACTGGTTCTCGTTTTAGATGGATTAATGAACAACTGTATACAATTAGCTCTAAGGATGCTTTGCAGCTGGTAAAGGATCAGCCGCAATTATTTGATGAGTACCATGATGGTTTCAGATCACAAGTGCAGTCATGGCCTGAGAACCCCGTTGATGTCTTTGTGGACCAAGTAAGACTACGTGCAAAGAAGCCGGTCAATGCGCCAGGTGGTCTACCGGGTTTGAAAGACCGTAAGATCGTAATCGCAGACATGGGTTGCGGTGAGGCGCAATTGGCTTTGGATGTCAACACTTTTTTCAAGAAATACAACAAGAAAGCCAAGAAGTCTCATCAGAGGAATTGGGAAGTGCATAGTTTTGATTTGAAGCAAGCCAATGAAAGGATAACAGTGGCCGACATCAGAAATGTTCCTCTGCCTGACAACTCCTGTACCATTGTCATATTCTGTCTTGCTTTGATGGGTACTAACTTCTTGGATTTCATTGAAGAGGCTTACAGAATACTGGCTCCAAGGGGTGAACTGTGGATTGCTGAGATCAAATCTAGATTTGCTGATGGAAAGGGTGATGAATTTGTCAACACATTGAAGCTAATGGGTTTCTTCCATAAGAAGACCGACGATGAGAATAAGATGTTCACTAGATTTGAATTCTTCAAGCCGCCAGCTGAAATTATTGAAGAAAGAAAGGCTAAGCTAGAAAGAAGACAGAAGTTCATTGAGGTAGAGACAGAAAAGGAAGAGTTGGAAAAGAAAAGATCCAAGATTGCGGAAGGCGAATGGCTGCTGAAACCTTGTATTTACAAGAGAAGATAAGTCAACATATGAAGAGGAAACATATCCAAAGAATATTTGCATTTAATGCTTCAATAAGCAACTCGTGTTAAACAGTACACTGTATATTACTTAGCGGAATCTTAATTATATTCTAGTTTTTATAGAAAAGGGGGAATACCTATATGTTATGCAAAAACATGAATGTTTAGAGTACAAGTTTCTTGCAGCAATAAACAAGGAACACTTTAATATTTAGTGAAGCTTAGTTAGCAGCAGATTGGAAGAATGATTGAAATCTCGCCAATCTTGTGATATTATCCAGGCCTGGAATAGAGGGCAGTTGAAAGAATGGCTCTGTTGACTGACTGTTGTTAGGGTTCCAGCGATCACAGCAGCGGAACCCATATGTGTTCCATCCGGTCATACAAGTGGCCACAGCAATCAATATGAACGTGATCAGTTTTAATCTGAGTATAGCCAGTATGCCTAGCACAAACCAGATTGCAGGAGTCAGGTACATAGACCACCAGAACAGCTTCGAGTCAATTGGATTTATGGGTGGCCCAGCAGTATACTGTTTGTGGGATTCGAATGTGAATGTTTCTGTGCTCGTTGCTGAGGAATCGTACCACCAACGCAGCTGTACCAATCGCCTACCACTGATATTCTTAGTGAAATAGAAGTCTGCTGCCAGCAGCAACACTATTGTGATAAATAATGCTGTGAAACTGGGGAACAGAAACCCAGCAATATAGAAAGCCAGGGGAGCAGCTTTGCCTGCTAGGTGAAAGGCCATCAGCAAAGGATGGGACGACCTCAGTATAGTGTCATAGAAATTCCTTACGTGTTCCATTCTTTAGTCCTGTGCCTGTATAGTATTTCCCTCTGAAAAGCTCTGGTAGCTATAGATAGCAATATAGTCCGCTGAGTACACTATTACCACCTTCACAATGTAGTTGTATTCCCTTTAACTGAACTTTCAGGACACCTCAGGTTTGTTCTGTGATACGCATGGCCCTTATGCCTACCTCCACCGTCACCTATGCTCACATAGCAAGTACCTCTCTAACCTTTCCAATAAATAAGACGCATATTTACAACTTAACCCAATAACGTAGCATACATAGACTAATATTATACTAGTTCATTGAATTTGACAGTGAAAACAGCTCCAGAGACACGACTAGCACTCGAGAGAGACTTTGTAGGTGTTGAAAAAATAGTATCTTGATGCATTAACTCTATCAACACAACTACAAAAATATTTCCCACATGAAAATTATACTTCTCAGTACACCAGACTATACAAGCATAGGTCTAAAACCACCTCAAAGCACAGTTCCCAGCTGCTTGCAGAATAGCCTATTATTCCAGGTCATACGACTTCATCTTGTACGAGTGAAAATTTTTCTTCAAAATCGCTTTTCGCCTCCTCGTTGTTCTGTGCGAAGCCCGATTCCATCTTTTGGCGATGAGCAAGACTAGCTAATAGCCAGAGTAATAGAACAGTATATGTTAGAATATATATTAGAAAGCACTACTTGTTTTGTTGAACAGGGTTAGGAATTGTGACAAAGGTCGATCAACCGATAATATAAAGGATAGAAGATGGCTGCCGCTGAGATCAAGCTGGAAGACATTCCTGTTGATGACATTGACTTCACTGATTTGGAGAAGGAGTACTCTGTTGATGATGAGTTCAAGTTTGACAATTACGTTGTAGTTACTGGTGCGCCAGTTATTCCAGAGTCCAAGGTCCCTGTTTTGAAGAAGGCTTTGGGTGGTCTTTTCTCGAAGGCCGGTAAGGTTGTCGACATGGAGTTCCCATTGGATGACGACAAGAAGAGCAAAGGTTTCCTGTTTGTGGAGTGTGGTTCAGATGTTGATGCCAAGAAGATCATCAAGGCTTTCCATGGTAAGCGTTTGGATTTGAAGCACCGTCTGTTCCTTTACAGCATGCGCGATGTTGAGAAGTTGAGCGAGCAAGGTGCTGGTGAGTTTGTCGAACCAGAGTTGCCTGGTTTTGTACCAACTTCTACATTGAAGTCCTGGTTGGCTGACGAGGACGGAAGAGACCAATTCGTCATCCAGAAGGATAACTTGACCGGTATCTTCTGGAACTCTATGCATGAAAGCGAGGACGATGTTGTTGAATCTCGTACCAACTGGTCCACCAACTACGTTAGGTTCTCTCCAAGAGGTACTTACTTATTCTCATACCATCCTCAAGGTGTTACCTCATGGGGTGGTCCTCAGTTTGACCGTTTGAGAAGATTCTACCATCCAAATGTCAGAACTTCCTCTGTTTCCCCAGATGAACATTATCTAGTTACTTTCTCCCCAGAGCCAATTGAACTGGACGACTCTGTCCCAGAATCTCCTTTCACAAAGCGTAACGAAGGTCACCATATCTGTGTGTGGGAAATCGACACCGGTCTATTGTGTGCTTCTTTCCCATTGACCAAGAACCCTAACTTGCAATGGCCATTCGTTAAGTTCTCTTACAACGACAAATACTGTGCTAGATTTGTTGGTGACAGATTGGCAGTTTACGACTGTACTAACAAGTTCTCCTTGCTAGAAGCCCCAGCACTAAAGGTCTCTGGTATCAGAGACTTCTCCTTCGCACCAACTGGTGTTGAGTTGCAACCTTTCAACAAGAACGACGAACCATCTGTTCTGTTATCTTACTGGACTCCTGAAACAAACAACAGTGCTTGTACAGCCTCTGTTGTTCAAGTTCCTAGAGGCCGTGTCCTAAAGACAGTCAACCTTGTGCAAGTTTCTAACGTTACCACTTACTGGCCGGAAGGTGGTGAATACCTTGTTTTCAACGTTGAGCGTCACACTAAATCCAAGAAGACTTTATTCAGTAACTTGCAAATCTGTAAATTGACTGAAAAGGACATACCTGTCGAGAAGATCGAGGTCAAGGACAGGATCATGGAAGTTGGCTGGGAACCTCATGGACACAGATTCATCACTATCTCTACCACAGAAGGTCCAGACGATAACATTGCCATTCCAAAGAACGTCGTTAGGTTCTACGCACCAGAGAAGAAAGAAGGTGTTAAGAACAAGATCGTCGTTAAGAGATGGGTTGTCATCAAGGAAATCGAAAAGAAGTTCTACAACACCGTTTCCTGGTCGCCAGCTGGTAGATTTGTTACAGTCTGTGCCTTGGTTAAGCCAAACATGCGTAAGTCTGAATTCCAGTTCTTCGACTTGGATTACCCAGGTGAGAAGAACTTGAACGAACGTAAGGATGTTCTTGCCACTCTGAAGGACGTTGGTGAATCCAACTACGGTGCTGCCACTGATCTATGTTGGGACCCATCTGGTAGATTCTTGACCGCTTGGTCCAGTTCCCTAAAACACAAGATGGAGAACGGTTACAAGATGTTCAATATCGCCGGTGTTATCATCAAGGAAGACATTCTTCCAAACATGAAGAATTTTGCTTGGAGACCAAGACCAGAAAGCTTGTTGTCCAACGCCGAAAAGAAGAAGGTCAGAAAGACATTGAAGGAGTGGTCCGCCGAATTCGACGAGCAAGACGCTATGGCCAACGACAGTGCCGTCAGAGACTTGATCTTGAAGCAACGTGCTATGTTGAAGGAATGGCGTGAATACAGAGCCGCTAAGGCCCAAACAACCACCATCTTTGACATTGCTCCTTGGTTAGACACCACTAAGGACCACGAAGACTTCGTCAAGATTGAAGAAATTAAGGAAGAAATCGTAGAAGAAATCAAGGAAAAGTTGTAAATTCATAGAAACCTGTCCCATATATAACATATACATAAATAGTAAAGACTAATACCTCAAAGTATCTCATATATTGCTGTTACATACTTAGCTGGATTATATGTGCATAACTCCCGACTCGAGTGTCCCTTAATACGTGTGCCATTAGAAGTCAAAAAGAAAGAAACAAAGAAAATTCTGAAGGAAGTCAAAGGGAAAAGGGAATTTTAAGAGTTTCTCGAGTCTTTTGAAGGTCAGGACAGCACCATCAAGCGATTATAGTCCTGTACTTTAGATCTTGCATCACTACAGCGGACAATAACCATACTAAGAGAGAGATTATAGCGACAGGAAGTCATAAGACGAAGCTTTGTTCAGGGATTTGTGGGGTCGCAGTCCAATAGTTTGAGAGTTATTTGTTTGAGAGACCAATAAGGAAGAAACTAATTCGTAAGAATAAGCAGTCAAGAAGATAGAAGGTGTATTTGATATTCTGGCTATAATAAAATATACAACGACCATTTCCTTTTTTTTTTGAGCATTTGCTAAAACTGATCATAGATCTACTGAGAATATAATTTATCGTTGAGATCGAGTTACGAGAATTTTTATCCCTATTACGACTATTGCAGCTTCTTAGATATTTGATAGAATTGTGATTGTTTAACAAATCACAGCTGTTTTCTTTTTTATTCTTAATCTATTTTGTTTTTGGTTGATATATCACAAATTAGAGAAATTATTGCACTCAGTTCTATTCGCATTTCATTACTACTGAACCGGGGTTATACTTTTCAAAACACAAAAAAGTTTTTTACTGAATTCATTAAAAACGTACTATCAACTAACTGACTGGATAAGCATATTGTTCTGTTATTTTGACTTAAATTATGACGACACTTTTCATTATTGGAACAGAACCACAAAATATTGCTGAAAATTCGGCACAGGTCGATGTCTTTGACCGAATCATTACCCTAAAAGATGTTGATTCGTTAATCGACAAAATATACTCTGATAGGCTGGCACCTAGGTTAAAGGCATTTGCCTATGAAACATCACTCTCTGTAGTTTGTTTCAATGGTAATAACATTAGTGGGATTTCTCCAGATAACTTGGATCGAATACTGAAAAGGTTTTTGCCTGCACTGAATATAACTGTGGTACAGTCTATTGAGTTTTTGAATGATAAAGATTTTATGGACTCCATTAGAAACAATAAAGTTATAGGAAATGACACCATTTTACGGATAAATCATTGGATGTATCACCAACATGACAAGCCAACAGGGGATAGTAATGACACATGTTATACAAATTTATACTCATTGATGAGTCATTTAACAACTTCAAATAGTTTCGCAAAAAATGAACCGATTCCTAGAATTATCAGGAATATAAATTTCAGGGAGTATTTCAATGATATATATGGACAATATGATTCCGACACAGTAATGGAGAAGCATTTCATTGATACCTTAAGCACATGGAACTTCTGTGCCATAAAATTTACAACAAAAGAACTAATATTATGTGCTTTTTTTCTCCTAAGAAGTCTTTCTAAAAGAGCCAACGTTTTGATATCAGATAATAAGCTGCTATTATTGCTGATAACAATCGAAGCATCATACCATCAAATAAATAAGTTCCATAACTTTAGACACGCTGTTGATGTCATGCAGGCCACATGGCAGATCTGCTCAAACTTAGGTGGAAACGGTTCTATTGATCTATCTCCTCTAACTGTTCTATTACTATCAATGTCTGCAATTGGGCATGATATAGGGCATCCTGGGACTAACAATCAATTGTTGTGTCAACATGAATCATTCCTTGCAACAAATTTTGACAATAAATCGGTTCTAGAGAACTTCCATAATACACTATTTCAAAATCTACTGGTCGATCATTGGCCACAAATACTTAAAGCGGCAAGATATAAAACCGTTCAAAGTGGAGAAATTAATGTGACAGATATTCCATTTGTTAATTTAAAGAAATCCAACAACATTAACGAGAATGATGATAATGATAAAAAAATGACTATCAATGTAATCACCAATGCAATCCTAGCTACTGATATGGCAATGCATGCTAAATATGTTGATAAGCTTGACGAATTGCTGAAAGTACCGCAGCATTTATTACCATTACCGACACTCATAGCAGTTATTATTAAAGCAGCTGATATATCCAATGTGACAAGACCTCTCAGTATATCAGCAAGGTGGGCATTTCTCATTACGCTTGAATTTAATGACTGTAGTCTTTTAGATAAATATGCCTCAGATGTGAAGGAAGATGGCACATCTTCAAAAACAGCATGTTATAACTCAAATGGCAAGCAGAGGGTGACAGATCCAGAATACTACAAAAGGAACTCACCTGAGTATATTGTTGATCTTGTACTAAATCGCGAAGAAGAAGACGATGAGAAATACTTGAAAAGGTTATTACAAAGCTATCCTAATATACCGCAGGGACAAATTTTCTTTATCAACACATTTGCTGGCAAGTTTTTTGGAAGGTTAGGAGAATTGTTCCCAGAGCTGCAATTTCTTTCTAATAACGTCAATTCCAATAAATCGTACTGGGAATCAATGGTTGCTAAGAACTAGACTACACAAATAATTATTTATTTTAGGCATATAGATGACGGCTTCTTTTATATTGACAAACTAATAACTTACAAACGAAACTATATATAGATGACCGCAACGATGGGCATATATTCTAATAACTAAATTTATTGATCTATGAAATGAAGTCTTTTCAATATTGAAACAATTGTAACAAAAATCTTAAATGAGATTGAAGTAGCTGCGACAAAATTGTCAGTGATGCTGTATTCGATGTCGTTATTTAATGTTTAAATATGCTGAATTATCTATTAGATCACGGTTCTTGTAATCTCTAACAATGGTGAATGCCTTTAGTAACTTCCTGCGCGCACCTAAAGCTAAAACACCACGTTTTAATAAGTCTTCGTCTTCCAAGTAAATCAACTTCTCCCAGCTTAAATCATTCAGGATGTCTGAGTATTTATGTAGTCTTAACGTTTTTAGCCAAATAGGAATGTTATTCAACAATTTTGGATCAGTTAAGCTCTTTGGGTTCATTGAACTGTTACTTGAGGCACCAGAACTTGAATTGCCATTGTTAGAGGATGTGGTTGTCGAACCATTTTGGTTATTCAGAGTCAAGTTCTGGAATGAGCTTGTAACAGGTACATCCGCAGAATTAGTGATGTCGTTCATTCTCTTGGTGTTGTTACTTCCAATGTTATTGTTGTTGGCGGTGCTGTTGTTGTTACTGTTGTTGCTGTTATTCAAGTTTCTATTTGTGTTTGTGTTGGATGAGTTACCGTTGGAATTCTGTGGTTTGAACTGCGAGATACTCAAGTTGGATGGTTGGTAGTGAGTCTGGTGAGATAGTGGAGGTTCTGCAGATTTTGGTCTCTGGCGATAATCATTTAAGTAATCGTAGGCAGGATTTTGTATGTTTGAAGCCTGGGATGACCAGTTCATGCTACTTCCTTTGCTATTGAAAGCTTGGTGGAAGTGATTGCTACCGCTAGTTGACTGAGATTGCAAGTACTTCATGGAGTTATTGGCAAATACAGAATCGAGGGTGCTTGGGATGGGTGAAGCGATGTTGTTCTGGTTGCTGTTTTGGTTACCGTTTTCCTTTGGCTGGCCCAGGTTTTGCATGGCCTCAGCACTAGTTGGAGAGGACGAGGTTGTGCCAAACATGGTGTCTAGCTTCATCTTGGTGTAGTTGAGAGTGCTTTCGTTTAGCACCGAGATAATGTTATCCATGACAACACTCTGTTGGTTTGCGGTCAGCATCGACATCCAGGTGCACAGTTGGTTGACATCAGTGTTGAAGTTCAAAGAATTATTAGCATTTTGATTGTTGTTGTTGTTGCTGCTGTTATTAGGTTGCATTGTGTTATCATGGCTTAAAAATGAGTCCAGAAATATATTATTATGAGAGTTGGAAACAGAACCTGCTGTGACCAAACCGTTATTAACATTGTTTAGTGTAGAATTGCTGTTTGTTTTTTTGTTCTCCTGCTGGAATGAAAGAGTGTAAGACTGGCTTGTGGAATTAGAGGACAATGGGATAGTAGTCATCGGACGGTTGCTGTTGGCGTTCATGGCAGACTTGTTCAAGTTAGTGGACGAATCCAGTCCAAAGTCGTTAAAGAAAATAGAGGACGCCGCAGAAGATGGCACGGTAGGCGACATCGCATTTCCAACAGTTGTATCGATGATGTTCAATGAGGAGGACTGTGGCGACAACAGAACAGCACCAGGGTGGGCGGTACGCAACGGGTTGTTGTAAATCGGACTAGAGCTGTGGCCCGTGCCCCTGCTCTGTATCGGGTTGCTATTCCTGTTCCCCTGCCCAACATTCGCACTACTATTACACAACGGATTACCGTTCATACTGGAATCAGGCACCGGGTGATGCATCTCATCAAATTTATTAGCCAGCATCTCTCTTTTACTTATAGTACAATTATTTCCAGTGTAGATTTTTTGCCTCCTTTCTCGAGTTCCTCTTATTGTGTTTTTTGTAACCAGCAAAATACAATAATCGACACGTCTTTTTCTTTCTGTTAAAGTCCAGTTTCTTCTAAACAAATCCAGTTGTCTTGTTAAGATGGTGTCTTGTTAAGGGTCTTGTCTGTAATCCAAGCTTATGGTTGTCGTATTTTTTTGGTTCAAAGTTTTGACAACTTTTTCTTGGTATAATTTATATTATTTGCTTACAGGAAAATTTTTCCGCTTTTTTCTGGCCTCAGTCTTTCAAAAGAATTTACCTAAAGTATGGGACCTATTCCAGTTTATTTGTTCCATCCTCCATCCATAAAAAGAAATATACTTATTCCAATAACATCCATTTTGCCATTTGCCATTTGCCATTTCCCACTTTGAATTGAAAAATTTTTCATCGCCCTCCTGCGGGATTTCTTAGCATTTCTTCCTGAAAAAAAATTTTTTTTTTTTTTTCAGAATTTCTTTTTGCGATGCGATGAGCTTTGCGATGAGCTTGTCGATTGCGATGAGATGAGCTCATTCGAATGTATATGTGCGATTTGTCCTTAGGACTCACTTGTGAACCCGTACAGGACATCCTTGCTTCTCTTGTGCTCGTGCTTCTCTTGCTTCTCGTGCTTCTCTTGCTTCTCTTGTCCTTGCATGTATGTACTTATTCAGGATTACATACTACATATTACGAAGAGTTGTTTTGCGCTCCTATGGTGGAACGAGGTACTATATCGATGAGGAAGTCGAACATATCGCTCATCTGCAGGGCCTCAGCTATATCGGCTTTTTGCAATGTGCGCCGCTTGTGCTTCTCGGCAACGCACCACGCCCGCATCGTGAGCTCAGTGATAAACACTTCGCACGCCTTCGCGAATATTATAGGTGCCTCTGCGCTAATCATCTTCACTTCCTCGTCGGTCTTCATGACTCTCCGTATTCTGGCAAACGGTAGCGAGTGCGACTTGAAGTCGTCCTGGTACTCAGACCCGGGCTCGTTCGTAGACTCTATCTCGTTGATCAGCTGCTGCCAGTACTCAATCATGATCTCCTTGTAGTGGCCCTCCAGCCCTAGCCCAACATTGCGAAACACATCCTCGTCCTCTTCAAACTCAAGCCCGTCCTCATGCGCACCGTTGTCAAACTGAACATCCAGCTCCTCCCCCTTCATACCTGCGCCGCGCCCCTGCTCCTGCTCCCGCGACTGCTCCAGCGCCTGCTCTTGCTCTTGCCCTGGCTCTTGCCCTGGTTCTTGCCCTGGCTCCTGTCCATACGTCTTCTCCATCTTCTCCATTACCCACTTCTAATATATAAACCTGTGCAGTACCGTGCAGTACTCTGCCTTTGTAACTATTCCACTAGGCCACCCCCTTCTTGCTACGCTCTCTTTAACTCCCTGGTTTCGCTTTCAAGCTTTCGAAAGTTTAAAAAGCCCGTCAGTGCGACCGTCCCTGACACTATTGCGAAGTGCGCAGGATAGCAAATAGCAAAGGATAGCCATCGTGTCCAGAGTGCCCAGCAACATACCAGCGCATCAGTGGTTTATCAGTGTTCTACCAGTGGTTTGTCAGTGTCCCAGTGTGATAGTTTCTAAGCAGAATAGCAGCTGGCTGTGAGCGGACAGGTGCACAGAACTATAAATTCGACAGGAAAGATTCAGTCCCTAATTCTTTGCAGGAGAGGCCTTACTAAGGGTACAGTAGCATCGACAGTAGCATGTTGTGGGAGTCCATCGGTGGTCAGATATAAGCATCTCGGAAGGAAATCGGAGCTCAGGGAAAGCGGCACTACAAAGACAAAGACGAGGATGGAGGGTATGGACAACGGCAACGGCAGCAGCGGCAACGGCAGCAAGCGGCAGATGCTATACGACTTCGTTCGCAAGACTAAAGAGGTCTACATTCCAAACATAAGGCAGATGACCTCCAAGCCTTACATGCCGGATGGTATGGCGAGAGATGGGCCCTCAGACATCTCAAATTCCCAGTATCCCGAAAACATGTTTATCCAGTACTACCCTTCATACTATACCAGAAACGACATCAACAATGGGAGGAAAGCGCTATACGACGTAGTCATAAGGCTGAATATTTTAGAACCCGGAGATATAACTAGGCGGAGAAATAGGGTGCTATTATCTCTATGTAAGCAGTATCTCAAACCGGGAAACTCAGACCCCGATGCAATACAATCCGAAACCGATTTGAGTCAGGCAAAAGGTTTCAATGAGGAGGAATTAGAGACGTTGACAAACAGAATACAAGGGTTTCTTTGCGCAAGAGTGCCAGGCGCACCTTTGCTAATTACTTTGCATGGCGACACTCCAAATGATATACATAAAATAGAAATACAGGCCGATAATATAGGCTATGTTGAAACGAGTGTAATGACCGAATTTGAGCCCCGGAGAATTAATATCACAGTTCAAACACCAGACTATTTTCCCGCTATAGTAACAAAGGACGTGTCTAACTTAACCTACATAAAACAGGATGGTTGGGGCCTTATCAGTGATATTGATGATACAATAAAGCATACTGGTATAACGGGTAATAAGAAATCAATGTTCAGAAATGTATTTGTTCATGAATTTGAGCGCTGGAAGATAGACGGTATGCCATCCTGGTACTACACCTTGAGAGACGTTTACAATTTTGATTTCTTTTATGTTTCGAATTCCCCATTACAGTTATATCCCGTTTTGGTGAATTTTATAGAATCAAATTACCCAAGAGGACCGATATTCTTAAAGCAATACACTGGTAATTTTATGAAGAGTTTGATGACATCCAGTGCCAATAGAAAAAGCGGGAAGATCAGGTCCATCTTGGAAGATTTCCCAAATAAGAAATTTATTCTTGTTGGGGACTCCGGTGAGCAGGATTTGGAGGCATACACTAAATTAGCATGTGAGTTCCCAGACCAGATTCTTGCAATATTTATTAGATGCTGTAGTAACTCTTTGAGCGATTTCTCAGTTGAGGATAAAAACATAATGAAGACACTGAATGAGCTGATACAGAGACTTTACTTCAATAAATCAGTTGGCTCATCTACAACCAGTCTGCCAATCTCAAGGAAATCCTTTAGAGACGACTTGGTTGATAATATAAGAAAAATACCACCTTTACCTTTACGAAGAAGAACAACAGCAGAGGTTGCTAGACCAGTTGATTCGTTTGCAAGAGATACACCCGTTTCAAGAAGATCGACAACCGATCGGTTAAGGCGTCCTCCTCCTCCTATTCCTAACAAACGGATACAATTATCTAGAGAGCAAGAAGAATCTATTATGGCAACAAGGCATCTCAACTCTGACGACCATAGATCTAATGCTGATGAGAGCCCTAAAAGACCGCCAGCATTACCACCAAGGAGAACTGATTCAACACTTTACGACACCATACAAGATAAAAGCTCTTTGTCTCCGTCTGCATCCTCCATTTCCTCTTCAGCGCAATCCTCGGTATCCGAAGGGTTCTTTATTCCATCATCTCAGAACGATATGGAAGGCACTGGGACAATCGTGGATAAAAGGGCTGATAATTGGCAAGGACGAGTTATTAATGCTATTGATGAGTTGAAAAGCGCTAATGTTAATGTGCACTTTGCATTTTTCATGGAACCGGAACTGTGTCTCGAGGATTCTCTTTCAATCATCGAATCCACTAAGGAGAGAACACCATCTGAGAAATAACCACTCTTTATATTTAATAGATGTAAGGTTCTTATAAAAATTAATGAAATATTATTTATTTTAATTTGCATAATTATAATGATATAACCAAACTTTTTATTGTCAAATTCCGATATTATTTTATAGTCAAATGGTCCAATTGGGCCAAGGTGACTTGAATATTAAACCAAAAGAAAACAAAAGGTTAGATGAAGCTTACAACAGATATCATAATTGCAACGCACGATCAATAACGGAAATGATTACCTACATTTCATTATGGAGGATCTAACTGATGAACAAGTTATTGAGGAAACCCTTAGTGCATATAAGCAATACAGAGACTATGCATTGAAGGAATACTATACGCCCAGACTGGTAAAGTGGGAGGCCTTGCCCGAAATACAGAGAAAACTGGTACCGAGTTATTCATCATATTTAAGCAATCTGAAGAGATGCATATCTTTGAATGCTGATTTTATTGAAGGTGCAGTGGAGTTCTTCGAGCATGCAAGTGGTATACAAGGCAGTGTTTCACGGCCGGTCAGTCGATCGAATATGGAAAAGGTAGTATCCATGCTGGCACAACTTTATAGAGAATGGTCTGCAGAAGCTTCAAGTGAGCGAGACATACTGTTGAGTAGATTGATACCCTTTTTATCGGAACTACAAGGGAATTCGAGCTCGGAGGATCCTCTGGAAATCTTAGTCCCTGGGCTGGGCACAGCCAGACTGATTGCAGATCTGGTAATGCATGGTTATAGAAGTGAAGGTAACGAGTATTCATACTATATGATAATTATGTCTATGTTCATGTTAAATGGTGGTCTGTCCAGCAAGGACATTGAGATATACCCCTTTGTGCATACAAATTCGCATTGGAAGGAAAGGAACCTCATGTTTAAGCCTATACGTATCCCTGACTTCGATATACAATCAGAATTAGCCGGCAACAACCTGATGCAAATCTCTATGGGGTCGTTTGTAGATTGTTATGGCCCCAATGAAGGCATATTGGGTTCTTCCCATTACAACATCAATCAAGAGATGAACTTGAAACGGCTCAATTCCAAATCAACGAAGGACGTAGTGGTGACCAATTTCTTCCTAGACACGTCAGGCAATGTCATTGACTATTTACTTGCTATAGAGCATGTACTAAGGCCCGGTGGTACATGGATCAATTTTGGCCCGTTGGTATACCATCATGAGAATGACAACGATTCGGACATAAATTATGAAGTCGATCCCTACTCGGGGGAACGTACAGACCACAGCCCAATACCGATGAAAGGAATTGAACTCACAGTGGATGAGATAGTTGCAGTAGCCTTAAAACTGGGGTTCACCATGCTCAAAAGAGAGGACGGAATATTGAGTGGGTATGGCCAACTTCCTTTTCCAGAGAGTGGTCTCAATGGCTTGCCTGGTTATAGATGCAGCTACTGGGTGATGAAAAAGAGAACGGAACTAATGGAAGGTGCATTATAATATTGTATAAAGTGTAATAAAAATGTTATTAGGACCATCGGAATACATTATGTAGTTTAATAGAGACAAGTATTGCATTCGAACTGAGCATGTATCACTTGGTACTATATGCCTATTTCTTCTATTTTTTCTGCCAGATGAGCCGTTCTAACCCTGTCGGCCCTTCAAAGTTTAAAGCTGAAGAAGTGAAAAAAAAATTGGCATAATGATCTCTTCACTTCCAGAGAAGTTAGCACATGTCTGTTATCAGCATAAATATAAACTTCAGTTAGTCAACAGCGGTTAAGAACGAGGTCAGTTAGCAAGGTACCTAAACGCTATTCGGGGGGTCATTCTGCTAGTGTAAGCATTGAGATATTAGAGCGATGCCTTCAGGTTCCAAGAGCAAGAAGAAGAAGAGTAAAAGCAAGGGCGGTGTTAAAAAGCATGCTGTGGAGAAAGTGGTGCCTCCTATTGAGGCGGAGATCATGGATGAGAGAGATGAGTCAGATTATCCTACATCTAGAGTAATAAAAAGAGGGCCCAACGGAGATGTGATTGTGGAGTCTCTACCGGATAAGTCGACATCGGGTAAGAAGTCGAAGAAGAAGGGCAAGCTTAGTGACTTAGAAGTCTCCGAGAGTGCGAAGCAGATGGGTATCACTTTAGACTCGCATTGGGAATCTCTGTCTCCTGATGAGAAGAAGAATATTCTGCGTATTGAAAAGGAAGAAGTATTGGAGATAATACGAAATTACCAGAATGATCATAACTGTAGTTGCTCAGTGTGTGGGCGTCGTCACATGGCTATGAACCAAGAAATGGAACGAATGTACAATTTATTGTATGAATTAGAGGAACAGCGAGATCCCGATATGAATCCTGTGAAGTTTCACTTGGGAATTATAAAAGAACTACAAATATCAAAGAATAAGCAGATTCTGGATCAAACCGAAGGGCCAAATGATAATACAACACATGAGGAAGTAGTGAAAAACTTTCTGAGTTCTGATATTGCAGATAAACTTAAAGAAGAAGTGCATCAATTCAAGCAAAAGCAGCTTTCGAAGCAAGAATGCAATAGGCCGTCCAGTCTCGCTAACGACAATATAGAAGAAGAGATACCGTGCGCGCAGATTCCGCAAGCTAATGAAGAAGCTATGACAAAAGATATACAGAAAACATTGGAACAGCTATCTGTAGTAGAACCTGTAAGCAAGATAAATGTAATACAAGAGGATGATTTGGGCGAGATAAAGGAAGAAAATAAAGAATATTTGAAATTTACTGAATCTTTCATTTCTTCCCAACCAAAGATTGCACAAAAGTTTATTCAAAAGCTCGATGAGAATCCATGTATGAAAGCAATCACTGATGAAGTGATGCAAAATAGCAGTTATGAATTCTTAGATGCCCTAAAGAACTTATGGGCACCAAATCTGTTGAAGATTGTAGAGTCAGAAGATGATGATAATCTTGTAAATTTAAATGAAACTTTAGACCCTATAGAATTTACAACTATGTTACATCATGGTAACCCACTTTCTCAGCAAGACTACTATGATTTACAAGGCGCAATATCTAGAAAAGTCGTAAATGCCTTCAATTTTGAGAATCGCAAACTGGAACACCTTTCTCCTTTGGAAGTAGAGCTATTTGGTCGTTTCATGTCTAGTGATCAGGACAACATATTTCACAATATGCTCTTAGAAGCATACAATGAGCGTTTCAAGGAAGAACCATTCAAAATGATGAGCAACATACCACAAATTATAAAAGCAGTTGCTACTCTTACGAACCTTGATGGGAGGATGATGGATGATGTTGATGAAAATCATTTTACATCGGAAGAAGAACGATATGATGATGACATCACAGATTATTCTGATTCAGAGTACGAAGATTATGACTCAGAATACGACGATATAGATAATGGAGATATTATCTCAGATGTTGATGAACCTTTCAGTACTTTGAAGTCAGATCAATTAAGAGTAAATTATGACACCAACTCTGGAAATATAAACCATAGCGACAATTATGAGATCAACTCACGCCTGCGAGAAGTCACGGATGAGAATGAAGAAAATCTCCAGTATGATACCCCACAGGAGAAGTATAATTATTCTGATCATGGTAAAGATCATGGTACTATTGCTGATGAGGATGAAGATAGTATTGATGAAGGGTATGAGAGTAGCATAGATGATATGGAACGGTTAGAAGAAGGCAGAAGGTTAATTCAGATTGCCATTACAAAACTACTACAAGGAAGAATAATGGAGTCATATCATGAGAAGGAAGCTGATAGTAATAGACTAAAACTTCTAAAAGAACTTGAAGAAGAGCAAATGAAGAAGAAAGAAAAAGAAGTTAAGAAGATCAAGAAGAAAGAGAAAGAGAAAGAGAAAAGGAGACTACAACAACTGGCAAAGGAAGAAGAAAAACGCAAAAAGGAGGAGGAAGAAAGATCTGCAAGGGAAGAGCAAGAAAGAAGAGAGATGGAAAGACGTGAAGCTCAACGGAAGAAGGTGGAAGAAGCCAAGCGTAAGAAGGATGAAGAGAGGAGGAGGAAATTAGAGGAGCAAAGGAAGCGTGAAGAGCAGCAGGAAAAGCAGCGTAAAGCGAAAGAGGAACAGAAGAGAAAACGTGAAGAAGAAAAGAAGAAGAAAGAAGAGTTAGAAAGACAATTGCGGGAAGAAGAGCTAATGAAAAAGAAGGAAGAGGAAGAAAGATTGTCAAGAGAAAAGGAGAGAGCAGAAATATTGAAAAAAGAAACTGAACTCGCTATGAGCATGAAGGAAAATCATTCCTCGCAATCGCTATCAATACAAAATCAATTTTTCTCAAACCCTCAGAACAGTAATATAGGAATGCAGAACTATTTCAATAATGATCTAGATAACACAAATGCAGGTCTTGGTAATGGGGGTCCGACAAATCTTGGTGTCAGAAAAAACTCTCACGTGCTTGGTTTAACTCAAGTTTATTCTGATAAGGCAAATAATTCACCAGGTAAGAACGATGACAACAATGAGATCAATAATGAAATTCTTAATATTATCAATGCTGCAACTACTGCAAAATCAGGATCTCGCACATCAATGGACATGCAAGCTCTTTTACAACCACCATTTACTGATAATGTAAATGACCAGATACGTTCTAGTAATCTCATCAATGATCAAGCTAGTGGCATGAACTCTAATGGGCTAAGCACCAACTTTCATTCCCCATACGGTAGTAACGTATTTTCTGGTGAAAATCAATTGAGTAACAACCTGCAAAACGATATTTTGACTGGTTTGAATGCTGATACATCTTCTACAAACTTATCAAGTTGGACTTCACTCCCCGCCCTCAATAACTTAAACGCAAACCAGCATATCCTGTCTAATAACCAGACACCATTGCATCAGCAAAAAGGAACATCTCCAATTTCCAATACGATGATGGATACAAAAAGAGACTACTTGGGTGATGAGTTGAGTAAGTTGACATCTATGTTAACAACCAATAGTCTGAATGAATCCCCTGCATTCAGTTCAAGTAACTTGCAAAGTTCCCTGTGGAATGATCAAAACTCTAGCGGAAAAACTCCTTTGGGAAGTAATACTACACAAATTCCTCTATCTCAACCAGCTTTTCTAGGAACGGAGCCTCCTGTGCACCGAAGCTCTATATGGGGAGATAGCAGTGCTAGCATGTTTAACTTTTCACAAAGGTTATCGGTTCCTACAAATTCAAATAGTGTGTCATCTCAAACTGTTCCTAATCAAAACATAGGTATGGGATCTTCGTTCACTAATCCCAGCATATGGTCAACAGGGTCTGATTTCAACGTGCCTTCCAGGGATATGAATTCAGGAGTTGCATTTACCAATTCCTTCCCCAATACCTCTCCAAGAAATCAGTTTGACTTGAATTCTGGGAGTATGTTACAAAATCAATCTCAAAGACAAAATATTATGGACAATATAAGGTTACTATCTAATTCGCCCCAGAATAATGGTTATATTCCAATAGATTTATTGTATCAGTCGATCAATAAGCAATCAACATCAGATTTCCCGAGCTTCTTGAACAATGTCATTGATCTGGAGCGAAGTCATAATTACGATCTTGTAAAAGATCAAACAGGTGTCATTAATGGTGTGCGCGTTGGAAGTGAAAACAGGCCGGTATCGACAGCGTTCTCCAATTTCCATCAAAACATGGATCCTACGATGAAAGGTCCTGAACATTTATCGAACAGTATTCCTGGCACTGCCCGAAATTTCGAAGGAAACTCGTATCTAGCCAAAGAAGCTACCATGAATATTATCCCATCATCGTCATTAGATCGTTAATTCAGAATTGCATTTAGCTATCCCAATCTCCATCCCGTGCGATTATCATTTTAATCGGGTTTCCATTTATCCTATACTTCTAATAAATAATAGCACTAGTTTATGTAAAGATACATTATCCTGCTTATCAAGCACCAATTCACTCAAAATACTATTTATTATACTATTGTTGCTATTCTATTGATTCTCATTATATCGTAATGTATGAGTCCTAGCTTTGTAGTGAATAAAATTCATGTTTTGGATTAAACCTGAAGGATTATTGGTACTAACTTGGAACCTTTAAGAAGTCATATTCCTTTACTGAGTACTGTTAATCGATTAATTATAACTAGGAATATATTGTAGCTATAAAGGTGATAAAATCGAGCACATTGTTGTAGCTCTAGTGTGGATTTGGTGCTAATATTTAAAGAGATGTCCCAGAGTTCTACCAGCACAGAAGAATGGCTGCTTAAGGTGCGAAGAGATACTATATCTTCCATGATTCAGCATAGTGGGCTAAATGAATACATAATGTTAGCTAAGGGTGATGATTGTAGGAGAACTACTCAGATAGACCTCATTGAAAAGTATTGCAACAGCTTTCCAGCTGGTCACAGCTATGGTCAGAAGAAATAAAGGTAGAAATACAAAATTATTACAAATGATCATTATGTATGCAGACGGTTACTACTAAAATAGCATCATGAAGGCGTATATTTGCAACTGCATATATCTAATTTTATATTAGCGTGGGCATATCAAAAGTTGTTCAAATGGCAGAAGACAGGTTCTTAGTTGGATCTGCTGATATCATTACTTGAATTGTTCTGCCATCGACAGTGGCACCGTGAAAGAAGTCTCTCACTCTGATCAATTCTTCGGTAGAGGGTTCTTTCAAGTGAACTGTGGCCATTGCAGATCCGGTAGGTAAGTCACGAACTACAACTTTATCAATCTCGGTATTGCCATAGCTCTCTAGGATATCTTTTAATTTTTCCTGATCCAATCCGAGAGTCAAATTGTAAATTGTAAGCAGGTTCCCATTATCTGGCTTGGTGGAAGTAGATATTACTAATTTGTTGCGATTAGTGATCGCAAGACCCGGTGACATAAGAGGAATCTCTAGTCCGTTTCTTGGTGTATCTACAATTGTACTAGGTGTTCCTTCTATAGACTGTGTATTGTTTCTAACTCCATTTGTACTCTTTTCTTTTCTTTTGCCAAAACCAGTATCGCTGGAGTCTTTTTGATTTTGTTTTTGCTTTTGCATCTGGTCTGCCTTCTTCATGGAAAGCTCTGTTACTTTAACACCAGTGCTATTGAATAAGCTCATTATACGTTCATCGGTAAAGCCTAGACCCCTCATAGCGTTGATCTTATTTGGTGTCGACAGGCTGAGAAACCGTTTCATCTGAGGATTTGTGATCTCAGTGTAGCCAATGACACCTAACTGGTGGCGGATCATCCTTTCGAAAGGGTCCACCCCATTAGCCCTGTTTCTCTGTCGGTCATTACTGCCAGTTCTACTGGTGTTCACAGATTTGCGTTTTACTTCTATCCTATCAGCAAGTGGAACCTCCCTTGCAGGTGTTACCCGCGCTGCAGGCTTCTCCCTGCGCTTCTGAGTGGCAGCTTCTTGGACTCGAAGCTTAGCACGCGGTTTTTGCACCTGTACCAGCTGATCAATGTCCTCACCAGCCTCCTGTTTCACAGTAATGCGCTCGCCATGGCCATGCCCTTTCCCTTTGCTCTTGCGACCTCGCACTCGAACTCTCACCGCCATAACCGCTCTTATTTCCGCAGTACCCAAGCTTAACACAACCACACACTGTTAGAGTATCTGTAGCACAGCAATTGGACCTCTTTGATGCAGCTGTGACCTTATAGATGGACTAACTTCTTGCTTCTATTAGCCTAAAACCACTGCGTCACATGATTTTTATATAATTTTTCTGGCAGAACTTCGCGAAATCCTTTGAAGTTGGCCAAACTTAGACTGGAAAGGGGATTTTATAACTGGGTGATCTGTTCAAAACAGTAGTGGGAAAGGTATAATTTTGGAGTAATTAGGCCTAGGATATCAGTGCATTACGAACTATATATAGCGCTAGCATGTCTGACTCGAAGTTTGCGATGCAAGGGTACAACCTTGTGAAGTTGTTGAAGAGACTGGAGGACGCCACTGCGCGTCTGGAGGATGTTACAATCTACCAGGAAGGCTATTTGCAGTCGAAGATGGAGTCTGGTGTGATAGACCACCAGTCTAGCGGTGGTAGCGGCATTGAGGCCAAGGCTGCTGGTGTAAAGAGTGAGTCACAGGAAGTGCCACAGGCTGTCGCTTCCATGCCTGCCTCGATTGAGAAGTTCGATAAGTTTATTAAGGAGAGAGTTGAACCATTTGTAGAGCTATCCGAGAAGATTGACCCTGTTGTATTCCAAATTACCGAGTTGTTCAAGGGTGCCTTTGATGCCCAATTGGAGTTCTTGAAGGTTGCCGTCAAGTCCAAGAAGCCTGACTTCACCTCGCAGGCTTTTGCGGATGCTTTGCAACCAATCACAAAGGCCATTACTGCTATCGGTGATTTGAAGGATGCCAATCGTCAGAGCAAGTATTTTGCTTTCTTGAACGCGGTCACTGAAGGTGCGCCTCTTTTCTCTTGGATCACCGTCGAAACTCCAGTTTCGTTGGTGGGCGACTTTAAGGAAGCAGCTCAGTTCTGGACTAACAGAGTGCTAAAGGATTTTAAAGACACAAACCCTGACGCCTCTACTTGGGTCCAAAACTTCATGTCAATCTTCGATAAACTGAAGGAGTACGTTAAGGAGTACCACACCACTGGTGTCAGTTGGGACGCAAAGGGCAGCGATTTCGAAACAGTTTTCAAGAACTCTAAGAATACACAGTCATCCACTTCATCGCCAGCAGCTCCTTCTCCTGCTCCAAGTGCAGGCGGCCCACCACCACCTCCACCTCCTCCACCAGCATCCGTCTTTGAAGTTAAAAACGACACTGCTGAAAAGCCTGCCGCATCTGGTATTGACGCCGTCTTTGCAGAATTGAACCAAGGTGAAAATATCACAAAGTCCTTAAAGAAGGTCGACAAATCTCAGCAAACCCACAAGAACCCAGAGTTGCGTGCTTCTTCAGTAGTTGCTTCTAAGGCTGCCCCTCCACCAAAACCAAAGAAACCTTCTGCACTAACTACCAAGAAGCCTCCTAGAAAGGAACTTCTTGGTAACAAATGGTTCATCGAAAACTTTGATGATGAATCTGAACCAATTGTTATTGAAACTCAAAAGGATGAATCTGTATTTATTGGTAAGTGTTGCAAGACATTGGTGCAAATTAAAGGTAAAGTCAATGCTATCTCTTTGAGTGAAACAGAATCTTGTAGCGTTGTACTATACTCTAGTATTTCTGGTATGGACATCATTAAGTCTAATAAGTTTGGTGTCCAAGTTGAGGGCTCCTTGCCACAAATATCCATAGACCAATCCCAAGGTGGTAGCATATATCTGTCAAAGGAATCAATGAGCACAGAAATTTACACTTCGTGTTCTACTTCGATAAATGTTAATTTGCCAATTGGTGAGGATGAGGATTATGTTGAGTTCCCAATTCCTGAACAATTGAAGCATACTTTCGACAACGGCAAGATGAAGTCAGATGTTTTCGTGCACGCTGGATGAGTTCGACAACGGCTCTCATTTTTATATATCTCATCTATAGTACTAACTAGATATAAATTCCATTTATCATGAAAAGACACACTTATTTACGCTTTATTTTTGTCCGTTGTATTTACATGGCTATATAAAATATATGATTATGCTTTTTTCAGGTTGGTGAATATTATATATACGAAATCCGATTGGTACAATAGCAGCTCACCATTCATCAGAACAATCATTTACCTCTTCTGATGTAGTACATGTATGCACGTTCATGTACTGGAATATCAAATGGTGATATCACTTCGGAATGACCTGGACGAGCAACTGGATCTCTCAAGTAGACAGCATGACAAGTCTTGAATGAAATTTCTAGATGATGTGGTAAAATAGCGAATGGTGCCAAAAATGGTCTTGGCTTCCATGGTGTGAAATAAGGTTTGTTGGAATCCTTTCTACCATATAAATGCCTTGATTGCCATGGTAAGTTGATTGCTTCCCTAGCTTTTACCTCGTCTTCTTTAATGGTCTCCAAATCCAAACGTGGATGGTATTTTAAGTTCTCTGCCCATTTTGGGTCAAAACTACTGTTAGCGATAGAACCATCAGTCTGTTTGTTCTTGAAATGATTTATCACTGATTGGGAGTACTTCTTGACAAAATCTGAAAGCTGGTTTTTCCCCTCTCTTAGAGAAGTCTTGGAACTGGCAATTAGGTCTTTTTTAGCATCATCCTTTGGAGATATCAAAGAAGATGCAAATTCTTTTATTTCTTCTTTGTTCTTACCTTTCAACTTATCTAGCAAAATAGTCTTCGAGAATAGGTAAGTCTCATAGATTTTGTGTATAGTTGGCAAAATTGCTTCATCATATTTGGCCAACGTCTTGAATTCCTCAATTGGTACTGGTGTAGTATCATCTTTAGCTTTTTTTAGGTGAATGCTAATAATTTCTGCAAGGATATCCTTTGGGGTTAATGCCTTTAAGATTTTATATTCTTCGTTTTGTAGATTTGTATCTTCTCTCTTCAATCTTTTCAAGAATTCATGTTTCTTCTCGTTTGTATCTAGCATGGACTCGAATTTAGCTACTTTATCGGACCATGCTTTTTGTGGATTGGTTTTGGCTTCTTTAACATATTTATTCCAAAGAACAACTTGTTTCTTGTCGACTTTCAATGCCTCTTCAAAGCTTGGCTTTTTGCTACCCAATGCTTGTAAGACCTTTTCAGGTTTCACATTGAAAGTGTCACCAGGTTTGAGAGTATATCCTGGGTGTTTGATCTTTACACCGTTTACATATACATTACCATGCAGGATAAATTGCCTGGCTTGTCTCACAGAAGACGCAAACATTGCTCTGAAAACAGCAAAGTCCAGTCTTTTCTCCAACGTAGCAAAGGTTTGCATCAAAAATGGAGTCTCCTTGGTTACACCACCTCTCAGCGATGCATCCAGCTGAGCCACAGAGTCCAGCTTGGGACTGAACATAGTCTGCCATCTGCTCTCAGTGATATGCTCACCGTGATAAGCCCTCGTTTCCTGTTTAGCGGACCATTTCTGCTGGTATAGCGACTTAGACCTGAAATCTATGTTACCTTTCTTGTACAGATTGAACAGATTGTACTTGTTGAACGAGGTACGTACACGCCCTCTAGTCAACGAGTTCAACAACACCGCCTTACGAGGCATCCTGTATGTCTATTTCGAAGCTCACAAATGCTAGTTTCACCACGCTTGCTACTAAACAAAAGCTATAGAAGCGGTTCCTTCTTATACAATAACTAAGGGTTCTTGCTTTCTCTTGTGCAGCACATCAGAATACTGGTGTTTAGTTATTGCTGCTTGTTATAGGTCTGAAGTTAGAAGTTTCGTCCCTCGAAGGACTCTCCCAGGAAGATTTTCGTTGCGGACAACAAAACTGATGTGAGATGCCCGATGGATAGGTGTCAACGCATGGCCATGAATACAATTGCAGGCCATCTATTGCTTGGTATCTATGAAAGTAATAGCATTCGGATCAAAATACAGTAATTTGGCCGTTGCTATTATTTCCTATCGAAGGGGAGCTAAAAGTACCTGATACTGTGGGGTTTAAGGAAAACGCGATGGATTGGAGCATTGTCGATGAGATCAGGCTGTTTCGATGGGTTTCTGAGTTTAAGCCCTGTGGGAGTCAGAATGTGGGTAATGTCAAAAAGATTGTGGATAGGCTGAACAATCCAGAGAAGTACCCTGTGTTGATGCTGCAAAAGGATACTAGTCGACGCCGTATTTCCAAAGTTTTCACTATAGAGGATGTTGTGCGGAAGCTCAGTCAGTATTACGACCTTGACGAGGCTGGCCGAGTCGAGGACGGTATAAGAGATGTGGGCGGTGCAGATGATGACACGAGTTCTTTGCAATTAGATATTCCTGATCTGGATCATTCAGACACCAAGAGGCATGACAATCGCGAGCGAAGTCTCGCGGAAACGCTGGGCGAAGGGACACTTGATCATGACCACTCTTTTACAATTGGTTCCGATAGATCAATTGTTCGGCAGGATATCAAGAATTCTAGTTTTGTCTCTGGCGTAGAAAACAGTATTAAAGATACCTCTCAATTCAGTGCTAATAGCAGCAAAGGTAATGCCGATATGGCGCAAGAGATAAAGGTTACAGGCACTCCAAAGAAGACAGCTGATAACACAATAAGTAATTTTGATGATATAGAAATGCCGGATGCTCACCAAGAGAGTGAACCAGATACTCCACTGGAAACTCAAGAACAAAACAATGTCGAAGAGAGCGGAAACAACAATGAAGAAAAAGCTATAGAGGTTGATAAGGATGTTGGAAATGAAAGTATAGGGAATAGTGAGAGTGTTGCAGAGGAGCCAGCTCATATATCATCTAAAGAAGATATACCTAGTAAAGAAACTTCAAACGTGGATCATCTTTCCAAAGCTACAAATAGTAACGAGATTGAAGAGAACTCGATGCATAGTGGTAAAGGGGAAAAAGAGTTAGCCATAGAGCTCGAGAAATCGAATACTCAAGATGAAAAAACAGGCTTGCCCACAGAGGATGATATTGAGAATAATAATGATACAAATAAGTCGGCAGTATCAAATACCGAACAGAGTAAGGATGAAAGCGCTACAATAGGTGATAATAAGAAAGAGAATACGGCTCAAGAAATTCAAACAAGCGAACAACATTCTTCTAGATCCCCAGCGAATGATGTGAATGATGATTCTTTAAAATCTGCACACGAAACACAAGTCAACGAGTTCGAAAAAGATGAAACTAGTGGGACCAATCAACCAATTAAAGAAGACAGTATGTCAAAGAAAATACCTGAAGAGATAAAAGAGACAACTACTGCAGCTGGTGTTAATTGTGGTGAGGAAAGTGAGATCAGAAAAGATGATGAGGAAACATCGACGTTAAGCTCGGTTGATGAGTCGTCAAATATGAATGATAGCAATCAATTAGAAGAAGTCGATGTTGAGATAAATAAGAATAGTGAAGAAGGGTCTCCAATATCTGAACTCAACGGCAAACAAATCACAGAAGAAAATGCACTAGCAAATAAAGATACACCAGATGGTGACACTAAGGAAGCTGCTCCTACAGAGAAGAAAACTGAAACACAGGATATCGAGAACACCTCTGAAGCTGGTGAGCTCAGGGTTCATGAAGGCAATGAAAAGGAGACTACGAGCGACCTTAATAATCAAGAACAAGAGAATAAGGAGTCTGATTTAGATATTGCATTAGCTAAAAATGATGTTGAGCAAGAGCTACAAAACGATAATGTCATTGAAAACACTACAATTGATAGAGAATCAAATGACGGTAATTTACAGGAATCTGAAACGCAGGATAAAGTTGAGGTAGCTCCAATTGGAAACTCGGATATCAAAAGTGAGGACAAGGGCGAGTTCCAGGATACATCAATTGTGAATGAAAACAATGAAGACACACAAGTAAATTCAGAAGAAGCAAATGATGATAGAGAAATCTTAGACAACAAAGGAGAAAGTAACGAGAAATTAGAAGAAGGGGAAAAGACCGAGGAAGATAGTGGGATTAATGATAATCAAAAAGTTGATTTAAAAGATAATGATGCAAGCGACGATGTTGTAGGAGATCAAACTACTAAAGTAGGATCTAATAATGATATAGAGGACAAAAATGACGAGGAAGCCACGGTTAAAGAAACTAATAATGAAAGTAGCGAAGAACAGGATTATAAGGCAGCAAATACCGAAGATAAAGAAACAAATGAAGATGAGAAATTGCTAGATTCAAAGATTGAGGGTCCAAAGACAAGAAAAAGACAAAGAGAAGAAGAAGCGAAGGACAAGGACGAGACACTGGATGAGAAAATGAGCATTCGCAGAAGTCGAAGAAGTGCCACGTCTAATGCAATTACTGAAGCGCCAGCTTCAAAATCTCAGGCCACCACACCGGAGCCTGAAGCAGTCTCCAGCAAAGATACACCTCAAAAACAGACTAAGAAGCCAAAACTACCTGATGAACCATTGGCGAAGAGGACAAGACATTCGGCTGCATTACAATCTGTAGTTGCCGAAAAGGAGAAAGAAGAAGAGCCTAAAAAGAAGAGAAAAAAGAACGCAAAAAAAGCTGTTCAACAACCAACACGTATGTCAAGTCGGTTACGGAACAAGAAATAGTCTTTACTATGGATCATCAATGCCCCCCCCACCCCCTCCCTCCCTTGTGATAGACTATATTGTAATATTAGAAATCCATACAGTTCACAAAACTTTTGTACTGGGTTATAGCGTGTAATTATCAAAACGTTAGTATTCGTCTGGTATTTAGAATAACTGTGATGAGCAGACTCCGCCAAAGATTAACGGTTGGCGGATGTATCGGTATCATGTAAAATGGTTTGTGTCCCAGATTGAAGAAGTCATTAGGATGAGTTTATTATATTGGACCTATATAAATCGTTATAATGGGTAATGTGATAAGGTTTTAAGCGCAAATAAGCAAATTATAATAAAAGTATTGCTAGTAATTATTTAAAGCTTCGATAGTTTTTTTTGGATTAGTTAACCTTCAACAATTCGACGTCGAAGATCAAAGTGGCGTTAGGTGGGATCAAACCTGGGAAACCACGAGGACCGTAAGCGTATGGACCTGGGATGGTTAGTCTAGCCTTTTCACCAACGGACAACTTTGGAATACCAGCATCCCAACCCTTGATAACTTGGCCTACACCAATGTTACATTGGAATGGAGAACCACGGTCGACAGAGGAGTCAAATTTTTGACCGTTCTCTAGAGTACCAGTGTAGTGAATAGTCACTAGATCACCTTGCTTTGGGAAAGTCTTACCATCACCTGGGGACAATCTGTCGATCTTGACACCGCCTTCAATTGTTTCGGACATTTTTTATTGTACTATTCTTGTTGTGTATGTGATATACTGTGAATGTATCTATTCAATGAGTAGAGAAACAGAATCAGAAATTATAACAGCCCTTGGGCTCCCACTGCCAACAGCTTACATTAATATGACAGTCCTGAAACCTCATCGAGACTATTGCTATGCCCATTGCTGAGAATTTTGGCAAACGATGAGGACCCGGCTGATCCGGGCGAACATTCTGAAAAATTTTGCGATGGGCTGGCCTCGTTGTATGTTATCTCAATATAGAGGACGATAGTACACGGTTAATGGCGTATTTTGGGCTGTATTATTTATATACTTTAAGCAGAACTTGAATAATTATTTACTGAGAACTGAGAATATTTAGTTTAGGATGGCAACCAATTTCTCACCGGAGTTCTTGCCGAATTTGATGTCGTCTAGGATCTGTTGGACGTCGTCTAGACCGTTCTTATAGATTTTAATTGGGATGTGGTGGATGATTCCTTCGTTGATTCTTGGGTTGATGAAAGCGACAAATTCCTCGACATCTTTTCTGAACTTAGGATCAGCTGGCAGGTGTACCGGACCGAATGGGACGTCTTCACCGGTGGCCAAGTACAGCATACTACCGATGATGGTCTTGTTGTCTCTTCTGTCCTCTTCTGGGATATCCTTTATGGACAAATGTGTCAATTGCACAATGGTAGCAGACTTGGACTCGGTGGCACACTTGTAGACTTGTTTTATGGTGTTTTCGTTGGAGACACAGTCGACTACGATTTGCAAGTCTGGGTATTTCTTCTTGATTTGCTCAATGACATCTGCATCGTGGTAGTCGAAGACTTCATCTGCACCGTAGGTCTTCAATTGAGCTTCGTGCTTCTTGGAAGCAACAGTGACAATCTTGGTGAATCCATGGATCTTCTTAGCCACTTGGATCAACAATTGACCAACACCAGTGGCACCACCCCAAAATAGAACTGGGTGGTCTCTCTGAGGTTCGCTTGGCTCCCATTTCAAGTCAAGGCCCAAGTTAGAGTGAAGAACAGCACCAGCAGTGGTTAGGGAGACTGGGAAACTAGCACCATCTTCAAAGTACTTGACGGTGCCTTCTGGAATGGTATCCTTACCACTCATGGTGATATCCTGGTTTGGGAAATAGGCAATCTTTGGGTCAAGTAAGGAGTACTCAGCAAAGGCACCATTGTCTGGGTGCTTGACAGAAGAACCATGGGTCAAACCATAGGCCTTCTGACCAATCTTGTACTTGGAAGTGTCAACATTGGCACCGATCTTGACAATCTCACCACTGACATCACAACCGGAGATGGAACCTTGTGGGCCAATCTTAGAAACAATGTGCTTCCAATCAGTTGGATTACCAGCAACAGCTCTGGTCTTGATCAAGACCATACCGTCTCTGACTTCTGGGACTGGGACCTCCTTAACGGTAAGGTGGTCACCATAAATTACAGCAGCTTTCATGGTGGCAGGGATAGACATTGTTGTTAGTTAGGTTGTTAATGTTTCTTGATCAATTCAACTCAATCTTGAATTGTTCTATTTAATACATAAAACTTTTAAGGGTAATGATTCAAGACTTTTTCAAGGTTCAAAATGTTTGTTAAACTGATGAAATGAATAAGTTGTTTTCTTATTTATACTTTTTGAATAGGCTATTCGCTATTAGACAATTATACGGATGCTTCGTATGTACCTTTGCGAGTTCTACTTACTTCTATTGCCTTCTTTCTATTTCAAGATATCCTGGAGCCACCAGACAACTGGTTTTCCACCTCTATAGTGTTGAGTACCCCATGGAGCAGTGTGCACTCGGAGAATCCGTGGTTGCATGTTTACTATAGCAAGCAGTGGGTCAAAGGGTTCTAGTAAAGAGTTGGTACCATTGTTGGGGGAACTGTTTAATACGTCATTCACCGGGCAATCTAAGGTTAAACTTCGTTACGTAAAGAACTCGTCTCTTGTTACTTCTTCACTACCAGTCTTGGTCTATTCTTATTCTTCTTCACTTTTAAAATAACTCTTTCCGTGGAGCCGTTGTTCTGGTTTGATGAGAGTGTGTTTGGTTTACCCGATTGCTTGTCAGGGGACCGGCTCAGCAGTTGTTGGCGCTTCTTTTCGTACTCGTAATCCTTGTCCTTGTGGAACTGTGTCAGTCTCTGTATCTCTTGCTCTCTGTTCTTCTCGAGCTCTTTGAAATAGCGGGTCTCCTCTTTGCTCAGCTGGTTAAGCTTCTTGACCTCCGCGCTCTCCCTGTTAGACTTCTTCTGCTTCTTAATGGCATTGGCTCGCAGTTGGTCCCGCAGCGTCTTCCTCACACGCTTCTTCCGTTCTGTCTCAATGGCACCTTGTATAGCTTCCTCCCTCTCAGATTGCTTCTCGACATCTGCCTGCCCTTCAGTGACAAACTGTAGCTTCTTCTCCTCACTCATGGCAGCTGTGTCGCTCTTTATTGTTGTTATGGGTTAAACTGTTATCATAAACTGCTTTATATCATTGTTAGTCTCAATCATGCATGCCTAGAATTTATCATGCTCATCGCATCGAGTTTTTTCCAGATGTTCTGATGATCCCACCAAAACATTAAAATTAGTGTGACATACACATAATTGCTCTATATACCTAGTTACAGGCAAGTATTCTTGGCACGGATAGCTATAGTCGTGACGAAAGAAATGGATACTTCCAGCAGCATTTTACTGCAACTCTATTATACACTAGCATTGGTGTCCCGTCGAGCATAGTGTATGATGCAGGTGAAATAAGCACGCCGTACCAAGATATATATTTGTTAGTACAGTACCCCACCGCTATTTGAAGTCCTCAACGAATTTACTAAGCGGTTTTAGCTCAGTTGGGAGAGCGCCAGACTGAAGATTCGAAAACTTCGGTCAACAAGTTATCTGGAGGTCCTGTGTTCGATCCACAGAAATCGCAATCTATTTTTTTTTTTAATTTCATTCTTTTCTTCGGCTTTTCTACGGTGGTTTTTCAAGCTTCAACGGGTGGCTCCCCGGCTACGTACATTGTTACCCTGAAAGCTTCGAATTTTTTTTTTTCAAAAAATTTGCGATGAGCTCATCTCATCGCCTATTAAAATGAGCCTGTAGTATGGGAAACTAGCAATTGACTTGGGTCCTTGTGTTTTTGTAGCAACCTCTTGGCAAGATATATCATACTTGAAGTAATAACATTGCGAGAAAGGTGAAAGATGGCGAAGAAAGCTATTGACTCCCGTGTTCCGGCGCTGATCAGGAATGGTGTTCAGACCAAGCAGAGGTCGTTCTTTGTCATTGTTGGTGACAAAGCCAGGAACCAGCTGCCCAACTTGCACTATTTGATGATGAGTGCTGATCTGAAGATGAACAAGTCTGTGCTGTGGGCGTACAAGAAGAAGCTGCTCGGGTTCACTTCTCACAGGAAGAAAAGAGAGAACAAGATCAAGAAGGAGATCAAGCGAGGCACCAGGGAGGCCAACGAAATGGACCCCTTCGAGACATTTATCTCCAACCAGAACATCAGATACGTATACTATAAGGAGACGGAGAAAATTCTAGGTAACACTTACGGTATGTGTATCCTGCAGGATTTCGAAGCTTTGACTCCGAACTTGTTGGCCAGGACAATTGAGACTGTCGAAGGTGGTGGTATAGTGGTTATTCTGCTGAAATCTATGTCCTCGCTGAAACAGCTCTACACTATGACTATGGACATTCACTCCAGATACCGTACCGAGGCGCACGATGATGTGGTGGCAAGATTCAATGAAAGATTTATCCTGTCGCTGGGTTCCAACCCTAACTGTCTGGTAGTGGACGATGAGCTGAATGTACTACCGATCTCAGGTGCAAAGTCTGTTAAGGCTCTTCCTCCAGCGGACTCCGACGAATTGACCCCAAAACAACAGGAATTGAAGGACTTGAAAGAATCGCTAGAAGATGTACAACCTGCGGGCTCCTTAGTGTCATTATCAAGAACTGTGAACCAAGCACATGCCATTCTGTCATTTATCGATGCCATCTCAGAGAAAACTTTGAACACCACAGTGGCATTGACTGCCGGTAGAGGTAGAGGTAAATCTGCAGCGCTAGGTATCGCAATTGCTGCTGCAGTAGCTCACGGTTACTCTAATATATTCGTTACATCTCCATCGCCAGAAAATTTAAAGACGCTTTTCGAATTCATCTTCAAAGGTTTCGATGCTCTTGGCTATCAAGAACATGCCGACTACGACATTATACAATCTACTAATCCTGACTTCAACAAGGCTATTGTCAGGGTTGACATCAAGAGAGACCATAGACAGACAATCCAATATATACTGCCCCAGGACTCATATGTGTTAGGACAAGCTGAATTGGTTGTAATCGATGAAGCCGCCGCAATCCCACTACCAATTGTTAAAAACCTGCTGGGTCCTTATCTAGTGTTTATGGCCTCCACAATCAATGGTTACGAAGGTACCGGTAGATCATTGTCCTTAAAGCTTATCCAACAACTACGTACCCAAACGGTGCAGACAACTGATGATGCCACTCAGACAACTGTAGTGTCGAGGGATTCACAAAAGGATACTAGAAGTCACCTAAGCCGTCAATTAAAGGAAGTTTCATTAGATGAACCTATCAGATACGCTCCTGGTGATCCAGTTGAAAAGTGGTTGAATAAACTTCTATGTCTAGATGTCACGTTGATCAAAAACCCACGTTTTGCCGCTAGAGGTACTCCACACCCAAGTCAATGTAACCTGTTCATTGTAAATAGAGACACTCTGTTTTCTTATCACCCTGTTTCGGAATCCTTCTTGGAGAAGATGATGGCTCTATATGTCTCCTCCCACTACAAGAATTCTCCAAATGATTTGCAATTAATGAGTGATGCTCCAGCGCATCAGCTATTTGTGTTATTGCCTCCAATAGATCCAAAAGATGGTGGTAGAATTCCAGATCCTCTGTGTGTAATTCAGATTGCTCTAGAAGGTGAAATCTCTAAAAGCAGTGTGAGGAACTCCCTATCTCGTGGCCAAAGAGCCGGTGGTGATCTTATCCCATGGCTAGTCTCTCAACAATTCCAAGATGAAGAATTTGCTGGTTTAAGTGGTGCAAGAGTAGTTAGAATTGCCACCAACCCTGAATATTCCTCTATGGGTTACGGTTCGCGTGCAATGGAACTACTGAAGGACTATTTTGAAGGTAAGTTTACTGATCTTTCTGAAGATACTAAACCTAGAGATTTCTCCTTAAAGAGAGTTGATCCTAAGGAACTAGAAAAAGCCAACTTACTAAAGGACGAAGTCAAGTTGAGGGACGCTAAGACGTTGCCACCTTTGCTTCTAAAACTTTCAGAGCAACCACCACACTTCCTACATTACCTGGGTGTATCATATGGTCTAACACCAGCACTACATAAGTTTTGGAAGAACAATGATTATGCTCCAGTATACTTACGTCAAACTGCCAATGAGCTTACTGGTGAACACACTTGTGTTATGTTGAAGGTGCTAGAAGGTAGAGAATCTCACTGGTTAGTCGAATTCGCCAATGATTTCAGAAAGAGGTTCCTATCACTTCTATCGTACGACTTTAGCAAATTCACAGCAGTTCAAGCGCTTGGTGTAATTGAAAGTAGTAAGAAACCGGGCAAGACCTTGGAGGAACAGCATACCGTCAAAGAACTAACCAAGAGTCAACTGGATGACATTTTCTCCCCATTCGATCTAAAGAGATTAGACAGCTATGCAAACAATCTTCTGGATTACCATGTTATTGTAGATTTGCTTCCAATGCTATCGATACTATACTTTGGTGACAAGATGGGTGACAGCGTCAAGCTGTCGAGTGTACAGAGTGCCATTCTACTTGCTATCGGTTTGCAGCACAAGAGCATCGATGACATCACAAAGGAGTTGAACTTGCCATCCAACCAAACAATTGCTATGTTCTCCAAGATTATGAGGAAGTTCTCAGTATACTTCCGTAATCTACTGAGTGAAACTATTGAACAACAGCTGCCCGAGCAACAGGATGACGAACTTGCTGACATGAACGGTGAGGATATCACCACCTATGATGCAGCTCAAGCTTTTGACCAAATGGAGGAAGACCTTGAAGAAGCTGGTTCGGAAGCTATCAAGGCCATGAAGGAGAAACAGAAAGAACTGATCAACTCTTTGAACTTGAACAAATATGCCATAGATGAAAATAACGAAGAATGGGAGAAATCCAAGAAGAGTTTAGAGAAAGCTGCTAAGAGTGAAGGTGTAGTGAGCCTGCAGACAGGTAAGAAAAGAACCACTGAAAGTGCTGACAGCATAATGAAACAGGAAATGAATGCTGTTAAGAAGAGCAAAAAATCTAAGAAGAGTAAAAAATAATAGCCATGCTCTTTGAATTCGCTCTTTGCATTACCACCATACATCCCATATATACAACATTATGTACATTATATTGACTGCAATAACAACGATAATTAAAAAAGAGATAATTAGGTATCAACTTGCAAGTAATATCTTTTAGAATTATTTCTATATGCTGGCCTGCTTGATATCACTAATAACGTTATACTGGTCAACTGGACGACTTTTTAGAAAAATGCTTGAACAAAGAGAAAATCATTGGAAAGTGCAGTATAATTAGAGAGCATTTTGAATACTAGTGGTGGGGCCCCCATTTTATGCAGAATAGAACAAGAACCTCTCTAGTGTTGAATAGTAGACTACAGGGACGCACGACATTTATCCTTTATAAGAAATGGTTGAATTAACAGAAATTAAGGAGGACACAGTCCAGGATCCACCAGTTACCCCAGCTGGTCTAGGTGATGTTGCAGTTAAAGGCGCTAGAGTTGAGGATGAAGAAGATGACAGTGACTTTGAAGATGATTTTGATGAGAACGAGACTCTCTTGGATAGAGTCAAAGCATTGAAGGATATTATTCCACCACAACACAAGAACAGAATTTGTGCTGTTTTCTCCACTTCCTGTTCTATTATAAAGTCTGCTTTCACCAGGGGCAGTGGATTGGCATGGACTTTGACCACTTCTGCGCTACTCCTAGGTGTGCCTCTATCGCTTTCCATCTTGGCTGAACAGCAACTGATTGAGATGGAGAAGACTTTTGACCTACAAAAGGACGCTAACGATATCTTGGCCCAAGGTGATGAGAAAAACACCGTTGCCACAGCATAATCCAATGAGACTCAAATGAATTTTTAATAATATTTACTTTATTTTTGTTTCCCAAAGTTTCCAAATTTACATGATCATCAATTTTTTTAGGTAATTTTCCATGCCATTTCATCATTGCTACGCTTTGCTCTCATTTTTCCGACTAGAACAAAGTACACTTTGCCAATTTAACTTGACGAGAGGATCTTTGACTTGTAAAGGTTCAGTAATTGTTACCAGGATGGAACTAAAACGACCTAATGAAGAACTTTGATTCCAGTGTTGCAATATAATGTACTAAAACACATGAATTTTTCTCGATATTATTTCTTTACCTAATTATCAGTTTCACTTGTACATAAGCCGTTTATGGTACCAAGCAAATATTACATAGCAATAAAAAAAGTCCTAGGTACTTTCTTCTTCAATTTTTTCTATCTCCTTAGCATCGGCTGTTGCTCAGACAGCTATATTTTTTAGAGACCTTATAATGACTCTTTATACACATATCTGAAGTTTATGCTTTAATAGCTAGGTACTTTTATAAGTTTATATGGCATTGAATTATATCACGTTATTTTAATAAGTTATCCAAATTTCTAAGTAGATTTTGGATGTTTGATACTTAAGGCATAAACATCAAGGTAGGTGGTGAATTCATAGATAATCTCATTTATGAACATCGCATGGATACCTAGACTGACACCAAATCCACCCCACAATAAAGCCAATACCATGGTCTCTCTATCAGATTTGAAATAGCAAACGAAAATTATGTACATGATCAACTGAGAGATTGGGATAAACATTGGAAAGTTGACTAATGGGAACTTTTGCTTAGTTAGATGACCAACAATCATACGGCCCACAACAAATGCCATTGTCAAACCAACTGAAATGATAAATGGGAATGAAATGAACAAGTTATCTACTGCAACTAAAGCGAAAACAGTAGCAAAATAAATAAAGAATGGCATAAGGGCAATCATGGCTTCTTTCTTCTCAGCCTCGACTTCTTCCATGTCATTCTTCTTATTGTGCTCTTTGAAATACTGGAAGACATTACTAGTTGCCGCAAGAATGTTAAATAATAGAGCAAATGTAGAAAAACAGATCATCAAATGAACAGTTTCCAATTCGAAAATATCTGAGTTACCAATAGTCAAAGGTAAGTGAATCGATAGCAGTTTAGTGTGCCAAACTCTCTGAGTACCAAAAAGACCACATAGTATGAACTGGAAGACAAGCAATAAAATACCTTCAACAGGACCCGAAAATTCACTTAGAAACAACCTGTGGGTATAGAACTCCTCCCATGTACTCAAGTAGAAATTTCCGAGAACCATAAATTGTGTACCAATCAAAATCATAGAATAACCACAACCAAGCATTGAACAAACAGGAAACAGGGATAAGGTGGTATTCAAAGAGTCAATACAATGATCGAATAGCTCCCCCAATGGGCTTGATTGACCAGTACGACGCGCATGCATACCATCACAAGCATCAAATGTTTGGTACAGGAATAAACCTAGGGCATAGGAGAAGTATGTCCATCTGGGCGTTTCTGTGTTTAAATAAGGATCATAATACAACACAGTCAGCACATTTAGGATAATGAAACCTAAACCAGATAGTGTAACCAAGTTTGGTGCCATCCACATTGGGAACAGCTGCGAAAACCATCTCCAGTATGGTCGCAAAATGTAATTAGAGATCAAGGATCTGTCTTCACTTTGATACTTATAGTACTTTAAATTAGCAATAGCTTCCTTAGGAATAAAATAACCCATGGTTTAGTATTACTGTAAATTTGTGTCCCTTTATTTTTCACTTACCTTCAATCTTCCCTCTACGCTACTATCTTATCAATTTCCTGGACTGTATGAGTTCTAAACAACCTCTAGAGGCAAAGGAATGACTTTAAATGTCGTAGTTATTAAAATAGAACGGTTTATTACTTCTTTATTATGCAACAAAGCAGGTAACATCAATCTTTCGAACCTCATCGCAAAACAGTTTTGATTCGATTTTTTTTTTTTCACTTTTTGACACTTTTTAGCACTGGAACAGCACATGTGAATGCCACAATACAGCTGATGGATGAGATGGATGAGATGTTTTAGACCGATAAGTGCAGTTCATACAATTAAACTGATATGAATTTCTAATTAAACAGTCCATCAACACTGATATTGTTAGGCTCTGGGGGCTTTCCAATCTTCTCTAATAACTGAATTTTTGACTAGATGGACAACAAATTGATTTGGTTGCTTCCCGCAATTGGATTGGTGGTTGCACTTCAACCATCTTATATACACCCTGATGAGCATTTCCAGACTTTGGAGATGCTCATGATAAAATTCTACGGAATAAGCGGAACTGTGCCATGGGAGTTTGAGCCAACAAATAACGCAAGAAGTTACTTCCCACTATATGCATTTTATGGTCCATTGTTTTACCTTATGCGAGATATACTGAAAGTACAAAACCCCTTGAACATTCTCCGAATCATAAGATTTTACAATTTTATGTTGTATTTATCAGTACTATATTATGCTCTCCCAAAGCTGGTAAACGAAAACAAACTACAAAATAAAGGTCGAGTAAATGAAGCACTAGTCTTTATCCTATCCTCTTACATAACATGGTGTTACCAGTGCCATTCATTTTCAAATTCATTAGAGACAATATTATTACTTCTGGTACTCTCAAATTACACAGATATACTATCGAATAAGGCTGGGTTACTGCAGTTGGTGTCAACTGGGTTCTTGATTTCAGTAGGGACTTTCACTAGAATTTCATTTCCAGCTTTCTTACTACTTCCATCCATTCAAGTGTTTCTAAAGGTGCTTTACCGAAAGTGGATACAAATGGTAGTTATTGCTGTTTCCATGACTTTATCAACTTCAATTATAGTTTATTTTGACACTTTCATGTACGAATCTGATGAAATAATAATAGCCCCTTTAAAGAATGTGGTATATAATCTGAATGTGGACAACTTGGCAAAACATGGCCTGCATCCAAGATACACTCACTTGCTGGTAAATATACCACTTATATTAGGCCCTGGCCTTTTAATGATAAGAAATACCAAGAACGATTTTCTAAACTTACCGCTGTTGAGTATAATTTCATCTTTATTCTTTCTATCTGCCCTTAGACACCAGGAACTAAGATTCTTGCTACCAGTAGTTCCATTATTTTCTACATTACTAACACGATTTAGATACAGACCATATTTATTTAGGATATGGTTGGTATTCAATGCAGCGATGTGCATAATAATGGGTATATTCCACCAAGGAGGAGTGATACCAATGATATCCAATATTAACGCTGAACAGGACTTAACTATCGACATATGGTGGAAAACGTACTCGCCTCCAACCTGGTTGTACAACAATGATATACTGACAGTATCAACCACTTCTATTGTTAACAATATTGAAAACTTGGATCTAGTTCAATTCAACGTCAAAACGAACCATGTTGTTGATCTGAAAGGTTGTGATTTTGATCTTGTATTGGAAGCAATTCAAAACTTTAGGATAAATGGTGTAAAAAGCCTTCGGTTGATAGTACCAAATTCAATGACTTCTAATGTCGCTGCGTTAAACCAAACGTATCTTGTAACAAAAGAGAATTCAGTATTTCCACATCTTGATTTAGATCATTTGGATAGTGGAATTCAGAACATTATCGGCTTGTCTGAATACAAGGTATCACTCTGATTTATCGTAACTACTACCACAAAACACTAGAATAATCATCGTATATAACTGAAATCAGTTGTGATGCAATGACAAATATATTATTTATACAAATAGAAGGATGACATGTATACTTCGCCTATTTATAGAAGTCAAATTTATCAACATCGCTGTCGGTTTTAACTTGTGCAGCATAAGCCTCCTCAAGATCGCTTTGTAAAATCACATATCTGTTCTTTCTGACTGCACGTAGACCAGCTTCTTGCATAATTGCGGCAATTACTGCACCAGATATGGCATCATTACGGATGATCAAAGAATCAAGATCTGCCTCAGGTGCCAAAGACATTTTACTTGCAATTGTACCGAAAATTAAACGACGCTCTCTTCTGTCACGCAAAGATGGGAATTCGATTTTTCTATCAAGTCTACCAGGTCTCAAAAGAGCTGGGTCTAATGTGTCTGCTCTGTTGGTAGCCATAATAACTTTAACGTTAGTGGATTGATCAAAACCATCCATCTGGGTTAATAATTCAATCAAAATACGTTGAACTTCACGATCAGAACCAGTTTGAGCATCGAAACGTTTCGTAGCAATGGAATCCACTTCATCTATGAAAACAATCGAAGGAGAATTTTCTCTTGCCAACCTGAAAACATCACGAACCATTCTAGGACCTTCACCCAGGTATTTCTGAACAAATTCAGAACCATTTACTCTAATAAATGCAGCCTTTGTACTATTTGCCACAGCTTTAACTAACATTGTCTTACCTGTACCTGGAGGACCATACAATAGCACACCTCTTGGAGGATCAATACCTATTTGTTCGTATAAGTCTGCTTGTACCAATGGTAATTCCACAGCTTCTCTTATTTCTTGTTTTTGCATGTCTAGACCACCGACATCAGCGTATGTAACATCTGGTTTTTCATTCTCTCCCATAACCGATATACTCGAATCGGAGTCAGGTGGCAATATATCGACCAAGGCATTTGAGTGACGATGCAAAGCCACAGAAGTAGAAGGCTTCAATTGCTCACGGTCTAATGTAGATAATATTCTTACCACATAGTTCATACCTGTTGTGCTCGATACAATACCTGTATCCTGGTCAATTGCTTCCAAGAATTGACCTATCACCAAGGGGACAGATTGAATTCTTTTCACTTCCTCCTGAGCCCTACTTAGCTCGAGTCTCAAATGTCGCTGCTCATCCTTGATATATTCTTCCTGCAAGCTCAGCAGCTCTAATTCTTTTTCAAGCTTTTTCAAACGCAGGTAAACATCGTTATTGCCTTGCATGCTAAATACTTTACTATTCCCGAGCTGCTCGAGCAAATTTGCATATGATTTCACATTTCCATTGCCAGCACCATTACCATTAGCATGTCCATTGCTCTCCAATGGACCCGAGATCCCTAGTTCCTCCATTTCCTTATTTGAAACACTTGTTAACTCGCTTTAACCAAAAGATCAACCTGAAAGATTACCTTCTTTGCAACTTCCCAAAGTATATGTGCTTCTCCTTCAGCGGCAATATGCTTTATGAGTTGATCTGGATCCTGATTCCCTGCACCATTTGACCGCTATACACTCAATGCGTTCCTTTTATATGCTTCATTTGCTCTTCTTTGAAATTTCCAATCTACTGAAGGTGGAGAGGACCCCTTGCCACCTAGTCGTACAGAGTAACAATAATAGGGTATCTCAAATGGTCGCATCGATGAGCTGGAAAGAGTAGTGACTGAATTGGGCTCATATTGATAATGATGGCTGATGCTTGAGCTTGGAATGGCAATGGTCAGCTACGACCTGAAGTGAGCAAAAGGAAGTCTATAGCAGGTGATGTTTTCGTTGAAGCTAGGGAAGAACAAGAAGAAGAAGAAAGTACCGAAAGGTGACAGTGAACTATTTGGCAGTGAAGCCAGTGTTGATGATAAAGTATCGTTGACACAGTATAACTATGCTGATGAGAGAGAGAAAGAGAAACCTAAGAAGCGGAAGATTGAACTGGCTACCGCTGAATCCGAAACGATAGCTTTGAAGAGAGCAAAGAACAACATCGGCGATGATTCTATAGTTCAGGAACTCGAAGCTCTACCTGAGAAAGTGGAAGATAAAGAATATGAAGAGATGCCTGTCGAAGAATTTGGTGCAGCTATGCTGCGTGGTATGGGCTGGACAGATGAAAACGAACTCGAGGATAGTAAGTCGCATTCGAAAAAGCTTCCGCATGAACAGATACACCCAGAGGGTCTTGGGATAGGTGCTAAGTCACAAGAAATGTCGAATCCTGTCTCCGTGAAGGACCTTGTCAATGATTTTATGCCCGTCAAGAAAGTACCGAAACAATAAATTCAGCATGACCTACCACCATACATGTTTTCTCATCATGATCTATGTTGCGTTCTGATCTTAGGAGAGAGATAAGAATATATTGTATTCATTGTAACACTATAAACAGATATATAAAAACAAATCAAATTACTAGCATGTTGTTTTGGTATGGCACCAAAACGAAATTATTAACGATAATTAAAGATCAAAATTCATAAACGGCGTTACATTATCATTGGGTGTTGCAAAAATTAATGAACACATACGATTTATTATACCATTGCACCGAATCCAACTAACAATAGCTGTGACGCAAATGTCGCGCCCCATTGTTTCATCCAGTCATTCTTGTTTCTATACTCCCAGTCCTCTACAACCTTTAGCAAGTCCATGTACATTTCCATCGTAATTGTATCCCACATCTTTGATATCTTTAAACTTGACAAATTCTCAAGTTGCTCAACGTTTTGAACTATACGGCATCGTAGTACCAATTCATTGTCATCTTGAACAGAAATATTATGGAACTTGATTATTTCTTGATTTAATGGTAACGGCAAGTTCCTCTCATTATCTTCAGAAGTAGAGTTCCAATATGGCTTAGAAGATATTACTGTAGTATTTGGGTATGACTTTTTCCTTCTGATGGATATATTAGACAAGCCCCAATTTTTATTGTCGTCTACGTTTTCAACGTTTGTCCTACTCTGATTCGAGTCTTCCAGAGACGTTAAAAAATGAATAAAACCTGATCTAGAATTCACATATGCTATTACTGGTTTGAGTTCATTCAAAGATAGTATTTTTTCGCCTGACGATAGCTTGGGTTCTTCATTTGGGAATTTTGTCTTTAGGTCCTTGAACTTAAACTTAACATCAATGACCACATACTTATTCTCAGGTGTATTCTTATTTACAAGCGGATCACCACCCGGATATCCAAGTAATGTTTTCAGCCCATTACCTTCGTTATTTTCATCTGTATTGGGGATCATAATGTCAGCTGATATCTCAATAGTTCCATCGTCTATCCAATTAAATGCACCTGTCCTGTTCAAATTCAACTCATTTATATTGATTGCATTTAGCCTTAAGTTAGTAAATCTACCGTCGTTCTCATTTTTATCGATGGTCTTGCTTCTATTATCCCTACCTTTATCAGAGAAAAATGCTGGCAGCAGTTTATTTTGCCTCTTGTGAATGTTGAATAAGGAGTCATTTACCGAACCGGCAAGGACATCAGCACTAAAAATATCAGTGAGCAAATGGTCAAATCGCAGTCTTGGAATCACGAGGGAGTATATATTCATATTAAGATGCTTGTTATTTGCCTTATCATGAATGACAGTGGACGAGTCATTTATGGTAAAGTTGTTAAGCTCATACGTTGGATTAGATTCCGTGACCCAGTTTATCAGGGATTCTACATTACTTTCTTTCTTGTCATTTATGGAAATATCTCCAGATATACCGAAAATGGATATATCATTGACCAGACCTTTACCAGATAGCCATTTAACCACGGAAAGAGACACTTCTACTTGGTTTAGTTTCAGATTCATAGATACACCCTTAGTGTCATCTTTATCATTCGACTTCATCGTCACATTATGGAATCTGATCATCTTCTTCTTCCACTCGGGCACCATAGCATCCTTGAAAGTGAAATCGATCCCGTTTATGTATTTATTATTGTTTAGGATATTTCCAAGTGTCTCGCCAACAAACTCCTTAGCAAACATTGTGTTGGAAGCCATGATAACCAATGAGAGAAAAGTCGTGGTACCGACCACAATCCACACTATCTGCGACAACAACAACCATGAGAACAACGTATAGATCTCATCCTTAGAAAACGGTCTATTCCCGCGTATCAAGACCCACTTAGTCTTCACTTTAAACCGCTCAAAAAAGTTATCTGCATCCTTCAACAGCAACTCCCGCCGCTGCCGTTCCTGATCCTTCTGCAACAGTATATTCTGAACATGGAGGAAATCAGTATTATTTGATATACCGGCACGGATAGCCTCCCGCTCAACAGGCCCAGAAATAAACCTCATACCAACAGGCCTCACCACTGGGCTTACCGCTGTAACTGGGCTTGCTGCTCGGTTTACGGGGTAGACCAGAGGCCTCACTAGCCCCACAATAGGTGACACAAGCGGGCCTCCTTCAGAGCCTAGAGGCCGCCGCAAAAAACCTACTATTCTCCTCCTGATCATTGTACCGCTTGCTATGGCTACCAGAACAAACTATAGAAGTTATCACCGATCAACTTATCCCACAACTCATTTAAAGCTTTGACAGCTCTTTCCGGGGTGATCCCTTGCTGGTCCCTCACAGCTCATCGCTTGGTTCACGAACCTGAAAATTTTTGACAAAAAAAAAAATTTGCGATGAGCTTGTGAAGAAGTATATAACAGGTGCTGTGCTCGATGAGCTTGGTGCTAGGTTACTTACAACAAGAGGACAGACGATTCAGGAATAATGGTTGCGCCAACTGCTGTTAAGAGACAAGAAGAAGCTACTGCTGGTCCCAGCCGAATTCTTGGTGATGGGGCACCAACGGCTATGATTGATGAGGATGATGATGAAATTTTGATTGACCAAGATATGGAGGAAGAAGCACCAAAGAAGAGCAAGAAAGAGGCAGCTGGTGTTGTTTTGGATGAATCTGGAAAGCCAAGGTTTGGCGCAGCTAAGGACCAGGCCACGACTAAGGTTAAACTGGAGTCCAGAAAAGTGCCTGTGCCACCACACAGAATGACGCCATTGCGGAACAGTTGGAACAAGATATACCCTCCTCTTGTGGATCACTTGAAATTGCAAGTTCGTATGAATTTGAAGACCAGAACTGTTGAGTTACGTACTCACCCAAAGCATACAACAGACCCTGGTGCTCTACAGAAAGGTGCTGATTTCATCAAGGCCTTCACACTGGGTTTTGATCTGGATGATTCTATCGCACTACTAAGGTTGGACGATCTGTATATTGAAACTTTTGAAGTTAAGGACGTGAAGACACTTACCGGTGACCATTTGTCGAGAGCCATCGGCCGTATTGCAGGTAAAGATGGTAAGACCAAGTTCGCCATTGAGAATGCCACCAGAACTAGAATCGTGCTAGCAGATTCCAAAATACATATCCTGGGTGGGTTCACACATATCAGAATGGCAAGAGAAGCCGTTGTTAGCTTGATCTTGGGTTCTCCACCAGGTAAAGTCTACGGTAACCTACGTACTGTTGCTTCAAGATTAAAAGAACGTTACTAATTCATAGGACTTATCAACCACTGCATATTAGAAAAGAGCAAGAGCATTATACAATCTTTATTTTTTATTTTCTATTCATTCACTTCAATTCAATTCGAAAAGCTCCATAAACTATTTTTTTTGTGTTTAATATTATTTCGTTATATCTCGTCCATTCCTATCATACAAAATGGGCATATATATCTTAACCACTGTGTACATTAGGATAATAAAATCTAATTAACTTCCCAAAATGATTTAACCTAAAAACTAAGAACATGGTTTCCAGATAGCTTTCTTACTATACTATCACTTTTCTTATGGAGTCCGTTTTAATCACCACGCGTTTTCGTTACAGGCGTCACCAAAATGAATTGCACTATAACGAGATGCTTCAGTTAAAGTTATTGATTGGTATTGATCCCATGGCCATTAGGAAGAGTTACATAGGCATCCACATCTAACATACGTTCACAATCGTGCATGTGTAGTGTAAGAAGTTGTTAGCAGATGAAGAAACAGATCTCTCTATCGGAAGTGTTAACTGGTAGGCCTACCACTACCAAGACACGCAAACCACGAGTGAAAGGTACTAAGAATGATACAAGTTGTACAAACACTACCGACATGAGGGTATCTGAGGATAAGCTGAATACGGAGGAGGATGCGAGGCTTCGAACGCGGCATATCGAGCCAATTGTAAATAGTACAAAAGAACCTGTTTCTTTAAAGAGTTTCCTTATGACAAGGCCACAGAAGCCCAAGACAACGGAAGTAATTGATTTAGACGAGGATGGTGACGTGATTTCCATTGAAAATGAATCTATAACTATGAACTCAAAGGCCATGGAACCGGAGAACTTCAAGAAGACTAGCCATAGAGAGATGTTCAATAATTTTGAAAAGAAGAAGAAGACAAGAGGGAAGAATAATGAACTAGAGATAACTAATGAGCCATACTTGGGGTATGAAAAAATACGAAGGTATAACGATGTTTCAAAATTGAAGGAATTACCTACTAGCTTATTCCCCAAGGTTCAATTGGTTGCCGAAAAAAGTATGAACATAATAGACATCGGGCAGGAGCATCTTGCTGAAAAACGTGTCAGAAATAGAACGGCTGATTATAACTTTTCAGTTGATGAATATATGCAGCTGAACCCTATTAGGAAATTAAATCCTGATGCAATCACTGATATTCCTGTGTCCGTTTCAGTTTCTGACTCAAGTAATAGTCAAAATTTGTTATGGAACGATATGATGGCGCCTAAAAATATTCAAGATGTATTATTAGAGCCCAAGTTGAAGGAAGATGTCTTTATGTGGATAAGTTCAGCGTTTCACAAGCTAAAAAGACCCACAACTCGGAATAAACTGAAAAAACAAACCAAAAACGACCGTTTACGTAACGAAATAGAAGATTTTATTGTACCAGATGGTATGATAGTATTTGGTGATGACGAAGATACGACTAATTCTAAAGTGAATGAATCAAATCATTTTGATAATGAAGTAGAGTTTGTTCCTTTAATGATACTACATGGAGAGGGCATAGGGAAAAACACACTCATAAAAAATATAGCGAATCACTTAAACTCTCAAATATATGAGGTGGCGTCGAATTGTAATCGAGGTAAGAAAGAAATCAAAGAAATGCTTTTAGAGTTTTCCACAACACACTATGTTAAAGGTACGAAGGACGGAATCATTTTAATCGACGATGTTGACGTAATATTTAGAGAGCACGATAAATTTTTCTGGCAGGCGCTAGAAAAAGTTTTAATGGTCTCACGGAGACCCATTATACTTACAACCCGGGACATTAACTTTATTCCAACATATCTGCTTGATATATGTGAAGAAGAAAAATCCATTTTTCTAGCGAAAAGAGTATCAAGGGGCACAGTTCAAAAAATGTTGGCAAAATATATAGAGGTTCTCAATCAACCTTTGAATTCAGCGCTGATTGAAAAAGCAATTGAAATACACGGTGCCGACGTAAGGGGTTGCTTACTTGACCTTCAATTTCTTGACGGCTACAAAACAGGCTGTGATATAAACACCCCTTGTAATTTGTCGGTATCCATTCAAGACAGCAACTGTATAAATTCCCAGGCCAATGTGGCAGAACTACTTTCTAACTCTGACATAATACTCAATGCCACAGAATGGAACTCCAATTTCATCACAGAACCAGACAGCACACTAATGACTAGATCAGCTTTAGAGTATAATGCTAAACAATCTGATGATACTCTAAAATTGAAAAATGACTACTTAGTTGATTATCAATTGCATTTGAATGATGAACTACGACAACAAAGATTGCCATTTGAGATCAATATTGGACACGAAATTTATAAAATATTGGTTGATAGTCGATCACATAAAACTTCAAGCAAGCCAGTAAAATCTAAAAAATATAAGATTGACAAAGTAGTTAGAGCATCGGCAGAATACTTGGGTACTAGAATAGATTCAACGCAAGGGAAAGACCGAGGCAACAGGGCACGCAGTTCACGGAGGCGTATTCAAGAGGTTTTGGATAGATTGAGCTCAAACTATGAATATTCTGCAGATAAAGAAGATGAAATTATGATGGATTTAGAAATGTATCCATATTCCACATTATCATGTGAGATAAACCCGATGATACACGAGATTGCGAAGCGCGACAACGAGATCAAGTCATTTAATAGACAGTTATTTGAATCGGAGACCAAAGGTTTAGCCAAGGAAGAGATGAACACTGTGGTCTACAAGCTGACAAATGAAGGACTCTTGAAACCCATTTTTTTTCGAGCTAACCCACAAAGCTTACTCGACTATTGGAAATAGATACGGAACGAAAAGGCATGTATCCAAAATTTGCAAATACGAACTCCATTAGCTACTATTTGCACAACATATTGCATTATATACACTTAGTAAGACACTTAATAAACGAATAGAATAACATATAGCATATACTGCATTTTAAATGGTCAGTAATTGCACAAGATTGCTTGTACATCACATGATGAGTTGGTCATGACACCTTTTCTGAAAAAAAATTGCGATGCGATGAGCTGCGATGCGATGATTAATAATATTGATAAATGAAGATGATTTGGCAGTTACAGTTTCATAAATAAAACAGTGTGCTTATATGTTATTGCCCTCGACGCTTTTGCAAATAGTATAGAGAACTTCAGTACCTTATAATGTCGTACACTGCTCCTACTGATCCGGTGAATAAGCAAGAGGTGGTGAAGTTGTCACAGCTCTGTGAGCTGTGCCATGGTAGGAAAGCTGTCTTGAGAAGACCCAAGAATTTGCAGAAGATATGTAAGGAATGTTTCTACTATGTTTTTGAAACCGAAATTCACAACACTATTGTGAGCAACAACTTGTTCCAGCGCGGCGAGAAAGTTGCTATTGGTGCTTCTGGTGGTAAGGACTCCACTGTCCTGGCACATATCTTAAAATTATTAAACGATAGACATGACTACGGTGTTAAACTTGTTTTATTGAGTATTGACGAGGGTATTGTTGGATACAGAGACGATTCACTTGCCACAGTGAAGAGAAATCAGAAACAATATCAACTTCCGCTGGAGATTGTTTCCTTTAGAGATTTGTATGACTGGACCATGGATGAGATTGTTGCTATTGCAGGTATCAGAAATAGTTGTACCTACTGTGGTGTTTTTAGAAGACAAGCACTGGATCGTGGTGCCGCCAAACTAGATATTAATCATGTTGTTACGGGACATAACGCGGACGACATGGCAGAAACTGTCTTAATGAATATATTGCGTGGTGATGTTGCTAGGTTAGAAAGATCAACAGCCATTATTACACAAAGTGCAGGTTCACCGATCAGAAGATCCAAACCGTTCAAATACTGCTACCAGAAGGAAATTGTGCTGTACGCGCACTACAAAAAATTAGATTACTTCTCTACAGAATGTACATATGCTCCAGAAGCCTTCAGAGGTACAGCTAGAGAACTTATGAAAAACTTGGAAGCAGTACGACCAAGTTGTATCATTGATATCATCCAAAGTGGTGAGAACCTCGTTTTGAAGAAAAAGAAGAGACATCCTAATAGTAAAGTAGAGTTTAAAGACGGTAACAGATGTGAAAGATGCGGATATTTATCAAGTAACAAGATTTGCAAGGCATGTATGCTATTACAAGGACTGGAGAAAAATCGTGCGTCTATGAGCATAGATAATGATACAAATGTTGATGGTGCGGCAAGAGTAATGCGGACATTAGAAAAATTATCGTTCTAAAGACATACTCACAAACTAGTAAATACTAATTCAGATAAAAAATCAAGTTTAATTATGTAAATGCATATTAGTACATGTCAATAAGCTCATCATCGATATGCGAACGTGACTCAAGCAAATTTAACGAAGTAAATTGTGCAGAAGGGAGTCCGCTTCTTGTTTACCCCAGAATTTACAGCCTTTGATCCAAGCCCTAAGAAACACCAACTTAGCATATATAGCTAGATAACTGGGGTAGAGGTGGTTAGTATTACTCTTAAAACACGCCCTTACAAATTCCAAAGATCTGTAATATTGAGTAGAGCAGAAGAGACAAGTGTGAAATTTTATTTTTGAGAATGAATAGTAGTGAGGATTACGGTTATGACTACGATTATCTCTTCAAGATAGTGCTAATTGGCGATTCAGGTGTCGGAAAGTCTAATCTGTTATCTCGGTTTACCACGAATGAGTTTAACCTCGAGTCTAAGTCGACAATAGGCGTTGAATTTGCCACAAGAACTATAAAAGTCGAGGATAAAAAAATTAAGGCACAGATATGGGATACTGCTGGACAGGAAAGATATCGTGCGATCACATCTGCCTACTATAGAGGTGCTGTCGGTGCCCTAATTGTCTATGATATTAGTAAATCCGGCACATACGAAAACTGTAATCATTGGTTAACCGAGTTAAAGGAAAATGCAGATGATAATGTGGCAATTGGTCTGATAGGTAATAAATCTGATTTGGAACACTTACGTGCAGTACCAACTGAGGAAGCCAGAGGTTTTGCGTCTGAAAACCAGCTTTTCTTTACTGAGACAAGTGCATTAAATAGTGAGAATGTGGATTTGGCCTTTAGGGAACTGATAGAACAAATTTACAAGATGGTCAATAAGCATCAAGTTGATTTGGGAGAGAATGCTAAAGGTAGTAGTGGCGCTCCTAAAGGACCTACTATTAGTCTAGCACCGGTGCCTGGTGAGAAAAAAAAGAAGAGCAAATCAAATAGCTGTTGCTAGTTTTCAGATACTGAAAGCCCCATTAATTCTATACTAAGCTAGACCAAGGAGAGATGTTCAACCAACAAGACAAGCTCCTAAATGTGATTTCCCAAATGCTACCAAATTAATCTTTTTAGACCATAGGATATCTCAGAGTTTTGCTATTATTGTAAACACCATGATAATGTTAATGAAATAATAATTTGTCAGACTTGTTTCCTTATATCCAAAATGGCTCTTCATAATGATCAGTTTGCTAACAGACTGCCATGACTATCCATTTATGCTGATTTCCAATAATTTGATCTCATTTCTATATTGGTATCGTTCATTTATAATGAATTATATGGAGCAACTAGAACGCTTAGCAAATAGTAGAACTTTACGAGTTATGAATTAGGTTGTGGTCAATAAGCTGGAAGGATTTAGTGAGTTTTGGTTTATAATTGATTCTGCTTTTTAGTTTGGATTGTAGCTTCTACAAAGAATTGTAGAGTCAATTGGCTGTATCTAAATTTTTTGGGAATATAATCACTATTAGGGCATTAAGACTTGGATAATATTTTGGCGAAACGGCATTTTGTTTCAAAGAGTGGCATTATTCGCTTGCAATTTCGAGTATTTATGCTGATTGGCGGTGTCGCTTGTCTCGAGCTGGACAGATTGACAGTGTTATCGATGTTCTGAAAATCAATATCTCAGAAAGTATATGGACAAATATGCTTTCTCTATAGAGGAACCATTGCACAATCATGCTATTTCCTTGGGTTTGAATTGAGCATAAGATGTTCCCTTCTGTACGATACTGTGGTTCATAATACTGTGTTTCGGAAAAACCACTTGATCTTAAAGAGAAGTGCAAAATAATGGCTAGCTATACACCTGTATAAGATTGAGTACTCATTTTGTACAAAGGAGGTGGCCGATGTCTCCTTCTATATGTAAAGCCTTAATTCAGTCTAAGCGAAACGATAATAGACTTAAAAGAGAATAAAAGAAAAGATAGCAGAGCCGTGGACAATTTGTATTGTGTTGCCTAACTAATGAAGTCCGGTTTCGCTGGCTCAAATGTTTGAATATATGAGTTACGGTAACTTTCTGCGGGTAAGACAATATTCAAGTAATCTCCTACAATGCTCTAGAAAACTATGTTGTAGTGCTTTGTTATTGATAGTAATGATAACTTTACTACAGTTACCCCATCTGCTTCACTTTGTCGTACAGTCGGCAAATGGTTGCTTATCCAAGAGCTAAATGACGTATTGTTAGTATATGCTCAGTGGGGCAGGATTTTGTTTTATATAGTCTACAAAAAGAAAGAAAAATATTCCCATCGGCTTTGTCCTGATATAATGGTTTTCCTTACAGGCGTCCCTATTACTCATGCAATCTCCTGGGAGAAGGATGGATAGTGGAGCCCCACCATTCAATAGACATTTGAAGTCCTAAGGGCACTAAAGTGAAGCACAGACTGTGTTTAGTGCTAGTTGCCCCGGATGCACTGTTAAATTTGCAACAAAGACACAGATATTGTTATTAAGTAAATTACGTAGTTTTGTGATGATCAATTTCTACCTTTATAGAGGAATAGTTTTTCCGAGATCCCTAGAGGTAGATGTGATATCGCAGTTAGTGAATGAGTGGGCTAGTAAAACAGCAAAAGCCAGGATATCTTCTTTAGCAAGAGTTTTATAAACACCAAAATGGTGTACACATACGTCCGAGGTCAGAATACTTTGTTTCAGCTCTTGAAGCCAGTTTCTCTAGCTTATATTCTGTGGTAAACCCAAGTACAAATACATGTTGTGAGTTCCGACCTGCTGCTCAAGGTGGGGCAGTTACTTACTCAAACACCCAACTTCCCAAGCCGTTGTGCCGTCGTCCTCATTTCTTTTGTAGCTGACAGTTCCATTGTCCCCCCTCTATATGTGTCTGCCCCACTGTTTTGAAACTTTTTCTGACTTGCAGTGTAGCTGGAAATAGTTTTTCCGTCAAATTCCGGACTGTGCATAAATTTTGCGCAGGGCGCATTCTAAGAGATTTCTATAGCTAAAAGAAAAAGAAAGAGAGCTTGATTAGCAGATAAGAACACAGTAGCTGGACTTCTCAAGTTGACATGATATCTGGGGTATTGCAAGTGCCTTACTCTACCAGTAGTTCTATTCTAGAATGCATTCTTATCAGAAGGTTTGTCTGCATCTGGTATAGTATTCAGGTATAGAAATAGTTTTTCCGAACTGAAATGTTGTATAGACTGAAAAGTGAAATAGGATAGAAAAAAAGAAAAAATAAAAGCTAGAAATTCACTCGAAGTTTAGTTTGTCCTTGGAATGTCCGCAGCAAACTTTTTTGGCTTATTTGACTTGCTCGATGGACTCCAGGAGTTTCTTCCTTCCAGAAGCACGATACTATTTTACTAAGAAAATTATGTGAGAGCATTTTGTTTTATCTCGATCAATATTGGTGTATAATATCTCAAGACTAGTGAAGGGTCCGCTCAAAGTGGGTAGTGACTCTGCGCTGGAACTGGGGGAAACGAGGGGAAGGATACCAATCACTTGCGGGTGAAACAACATATCCCATGTGTAGCATCAAAGATTTGACAAGCACTTTGCACAGGAGGTAAGAAGAGTGATAGATAGTAATTGTGACAGTGGTAGCCTAATGAAGCAGGTTCGACTGATTAAATAACCTCCAATTACATGGAGTAATAAAAGGAAATAAATTTATCTCATATGTTACTCGGGATTTCTTCCCTCTCCGTAATTTAATTGATATCCCATTATTTGGAACCTTCGTTCCGTAATTTCCATGTAACATAGAATCAACATAATCTCAAAAGTTATAAAAAGAGAAGATATTTTAGTTACTCAAAGCGACCTTTGCTTATTTTGAATGATATTTGTTTTTTGATAGTCATTTGCCCATCGCAGTTAAGAAAGGTGTCTAATTGTTATTTATTAAGAACCTAAAAAATATACTGGCTAAACATAAACTAGTTATAGCTGAATTAGAAGCCCGATATAAATTGTTTTCTTTTCGATAATTTATGAAGCTTAGGAAACATTCGTGTTCTCAACAATTCAGATAAATTAGCCGAGCTCATTTGTCTTCGAACATATTAGTTTAGTTTCATAGGACGTCGAACATCTGTCGATACTGGTAAATTTCAATAATCTCCTTCATTGGAATTACTTTAAAATTCTAAACTAAAACTAATAGCACTGCAATAGCAAAATAAAACATGGCTAAAAGACCTGTTCGCCTTCCTTCTGATAATAAGGAAAGGCCTTTCAAATGTGAGCATTGCTCTCGTGGGTTCCACCGCTTGGAGCACAAGAAAAGACATATGAGAACCCATACTGGTGAAAAGCCTCATGGCTGTTCATTCCCTGGTTGTGGTAAGAGTTTCAGTAGAAGTGATGAACTAAAAAGACATAATCGAACTCACACAGGTGTTTCGCAAAAGAAGAAGAAAACAAAGGGTAAGGGAGCAAAGATACAAGACCCAATGGCTGGAGAAGAAAAATTAGTGGAGCTAGTTAATGTTCAGTTCCCGGTACCGTACACATCCGTTCAGAATGGTGAAACAAACATGTCCCCTCCCATCCCAGGCTCGCAGCCAATATCTATTCCTATTGCGAATCCACTGCCGCACCCAACGTCCGGAGTTTACTTTAATGTCCAACCTGGTACATCTCCATTAGTGGCTATTGCTCAACAGCAATTGGGTATGGTTAATTATCATGGATACCCCACAGTAGCTGCTAGTGAGTCTATCACACCTGTGCCTATATTGAGTACTTCAGCAAGTTCAGTAGCTCTAAGCGACATGTCACACACATCCTCGGCATTTTCAAATATTGGTGGAGGCCATTCTGGTGCTGGTTCACTATCTACTTCACCATCAAGTATGAATGATGTATACTTGAATTGTAACTCTAATAATCTACCACATAAGGTTAACAACACTACAAATCCGTGTGCTCCAACGTTGCCGCCTGTAATCAACATCACAAACAGTGCTGTTGGCTATAACAATGTTTTGAATTCTCTACAGAACAAGACCTCCAAAGCAAATTCTCGTGTCACAAAGGCCGAAAAAGGTGGGCCACTTTTGTCAACATCTCCAATTGATATCAAGCCATTATCTACAAACAACAGCTCGACATCATTAGTGGCATTACTGAAAAGTGATGCTAGTTTGGCCCCATTGAAAAAAGGCCCACTACAGCTTGCTTCATCAACAAGAAGTACAGCCAAGTATCTTGATGGCGTTTCAGATGGGGATGATAACAGATATTACTCGCAAGGAGATGAAGACCAGGACGATGATACTGATACATGTACTACTCCTCGTGAAAACATCAAAATTACACTGCCGCCATTGAGTAATCTTATTAAAGGGATTGAAATATTCAATGGTCAAGCATGATGATATTATGTAGGCTATATATCAAGAACATGAATATATGATAGATACTATAAATGTAATAGAAAGTAAATATAATGAAATGCCTCGGCTATATGTATTATTTACCGTTAAACAACTATAAAACTCAAAAACAACTATCAGATTGTTATACGAATTCGTGCTAAAGTAAAGAGACACTACCCCAACGGCATCAGGCAGAAGCAATTCCTCTCCCACGAATTTTGAAACAGCAAGCATTAAACACGCTTATTGGAACTCAACAAAATAAGCCCGGTCCACAATTTGGGGTGGGGGTGGCAGAAATGTACTGAAAACGGTTCTGTCATCCATTTCAAACACCGTTGCCGATCGTACTTCACTTTCGTTGAGTTCATCTCACATATGTTTTTCCGGTACCTGAAAAGGGGGACCCCACCACACTATGGAAACAAATAGTTATTATCCTTAACATTAAGGTAGGAAGCTAACCTTTACAATTGATAGTAGATGGGGAAGATATGTACGATTTCAGAGACCCAAAATAGTTTTTCCGAGATCAACCCCATAATATGTACGGCCACTTTCCTTTTTAAGAGTGTTAGGACATTTGTTGGCGCTTCAGCCAATTTTTAAAAAAATGTCTCATTTCCTCGAAATGCAATAGATCCCTCGGGCACTTTTTCGAGATCTACAGTTTCCATACGTCGTTGATATTCCCTGCATCCATTGTTCAGGCTATGAAAAAGCAAGCAATGAATCAGTGGGAAAAGAAAAAGCACTCAAAAATAGTTTTTCCGAGATCGTTCCTGTGTTTCATTCCAAACAAACCGCGCACAAATTTTCTGTTCCTCTATTTCCATGAAAAGCCTGGTTCTAGACACTGCCCCGCCCCCACTATTTCCTTTACGTAATTCCCCAAACATCGCAAAAACTAGCCATAGAGTCACAATATACGTTTCTATAGGGGCCCTTTTAAGCTTTGAGAGATTTTCGTCGTGCAGCATCAGAGTGGCACCATTTATTCATGCTTTTCAGGTATTGCGATGCAGTGAATAACGGAAAATCATACAAAACGTAGATCATTAGCTTAGCGGTCATAGGGAACGGAAAAACTAATCCTGCTCTCTTGATTTCTGAACTAGCAAAAAAAATGATTTACAGTTTTGTTTGGCCCCTATAATCATTTGGAAGACGAAAGAGAGGCAGAGAACTCAGGAGCTGGCTGCGCACAGCTTGCTCTAACGTTCCAAACGGAAAAACCTTGTTAATGGAGGGAGGAGGGGAAGGGAAGGGAAGGGAAACTCGAGAATCCGTTTGTTGTCAAATTGCAAATTCAGAGAAGGTACTCCTGCGTTTTATTCTGAGCATACAGGATTGTTAACATTTAATAGGCTGGGGAATGTCTTCTTCAGGAAGCTTGCGTAGCAGAGCATTGTGATACTGGAGAATTGCTTCGGACGAATGGTCTTTAGGAGGATGCTCTCTTGATGGATAATGGCCATTTAAAAATGTGGGGAACAGAAGCTAGGGTCCATCTTTTTTATTTTATATTAATGTAGTACAACAAAATTTGAAAGCGCATACTTGTATTACCATATATATAGTTGTGAAAGGATAGCCAACAGTATCTTTTTATTTGGATTTTTTACCTTTTTGACCAGCACTCTGAAACTCGAAGTGTGGTGATTTTGGTGGAAAGCTGGAGAAGTGGAAGAGAGTAAAGAAAATGGGTAATAACCCCAGCCTCGATTATCAAAGGACAGTTAAGAACAGTCCTCGCAAACATAAGGAGATGGTTCAAGTGGATGACATAGAAGCTAGGGTTGCTGATATCGACTTGCAGAATAGCGAGCAACCACCTGCAGAACGGGTATTGAATCGTAAGAAGTCCACATTGTTGTTCGATGACGAATCCAATAACGAAGAAGAGTACAGTGAAGAGAATGAGGAAGAGAAGGTAAGGTATCGTGCCGAATCTATATCGTCTACCAGCAGTTGTTCCAGCCATGCTAGTGACGATATTCAGCAAGATGAAGTATGTGATAGAACTGAAGAGGCAACTAAGTTGGAGAGGCAATCTAGAGAAGATCATAGTGATGAGCATATTAGGACCGCTACACAATCTGAAAGCGATCTCGCTCGCACAACGACTAATACTACTGAAGTTGGTAATGATGAATCTCGTCATGAAGAAAAGGAGAAGCAGGAAAGCTCAAGTTCAGCATCAAATGGTATGGTTCCTGTGGAGATAAGATGGGAGCAAGGTGGTGAGAAGGTTTATGTGACAGGGTCCTTCACAAATTGGAGGAAAATGATAGGCTTAATTCCTGTTGAGTCCGAACCGGGCCATTTCAAGATTAAACTTCAGTTGGCTCCTGGAACTCATAGATTTAGGTTTATCGTAGACAACCAGCTGAGGTTTAGTGATAACTTACCTACTGCAACTGATCAAATGGGTAATTTTGTTAATTATTTGGAGGTCTCGGCGGTTCCGAAGTCAGAATCCACGTCATCAAGAACAGGTAAGGAAAGGAAAGATAAAAATAAGAAATCTGTGAGTAAAGTATCGAAAGATAGGTCTACCGTGGGACCATTAAGTGCTAGGTCCTGTATAGCGTTAGAAATAGAAAAAGAGCCTGATGATTTTGGAGATGGGTACACCAGATATCATGAAGAACTCCCACAAGAACCAAAATACGAATTTAGTTCAGAGATCCCTGCTATATTTGTAGATCAGTCCATAATCGAGCAGTTAACAATGGAAAGGCAAAGAAAGAAATTCAATAATATGTCATGGTTGACTCCGCCTCAGTTACCACCACAATTAGAAAACGTAATACTTAATAAATTCGGAGAGCCATTGAGTCAAAGCACGGAGAACAATGCAGGTGCGCTACCAATCCCTAATCATTCTGTGTTAAACCATCTGGTAACAACAAGCATTAAACACAACACACTCTGTGTTGCAACAAACAACAGGTACAGGCAGAAGTACGTCTCACAGATTTACTACGTCCCATTGTAGGTATCACTCACATTGTAATATTCATTAAAAAAAAAGTAAATAGTATATATTTTCCTTCCATAATTGTATTATCAACAGTTCACGACTACAAGTCTGTTATGCAATACCGCAACTATAAAGAGATAAGCCCGGTATAGGCCACATCGATCTACATGCCCACCAACGATGGCATTAAGACTCATCGCATCAAATTTTTTTTATTTTTTTTTTTTGCAGGAAAATTGATTTTTTTATGAAATTTTCCGGTTTGCCTGTACAGCTGTTTCTTTGAAAACTGACCAACACATCATCCAAGTTTTGACAAAATGAAAGCTTCTAATCGAAAAACTTGGACTATAGTCTGCACAACGCAAGGCACCGTGGTATTCTAATTTAGAGTATTTGCCAACCTTTGTTCTGAATAAGAATTTCAATTAAGAGAAGTGGTATATAATCTTCTTATTTCTAGCTTAGCATTCAGAAACTGGAACAAAGAAGTCACTTTCTTTTTATTTGAGTGAAGAGTCATTGCAATCAGCTAATTGTGAATATAAAAATAATCATGTCATCCTCTCAAGTGTATAGATCCACTAGATCCGCTGAGCAAGAGTCTAAGTCCTTCGAGGAAGCTGTTATTCAAGGTCTGGCTACTGATGGTGGTCTTTTCGTTCCATCTACCATCCCAACAGTCTCCAAGGACACACTTTTCAGCAAGTGGTCTAAGTTGTCTTTCCAAGAGTTGGCTTTTGAAATTATGAGACTATACATTGACTCTAAGGAAATTCCAGATGCTGACTTGAAGTCCTTGATTGAAAGATCCTACTCCACTTTCCGCTCCGATGACGTTACCCCATTGGTAAAGAACGTTACCGGCAATGAAGAGAACTTGCATGTTCTTGAATTATTCCATGGTCCAACATATGCTTTCAAAGATGTCGCTTTGCAATTTGTCGGTAACTTGTTTGAATACTTCTTGCAAAGAATTAACAAGGACTTACCTGAAGAACAAAGAAAAAGATTAACTGTCGTTGGTGCTACTTCTGGTGACACAGGTTCTGCAGCAATCTACGGTCTAAGAGGTAAAAAGGATGTTTCTGTCTTCATCCTTTACCCAACTGGTAGAATTTCTCCAATCCAAGAAGAACAAATGACTACTGTTGAGGACAAGAACGTCCAAACTTTGTCCGTCGCTGGTACATTTGATAACTGTCAAGATATAGTTAAAGCCATCTTTGGTGACAAGGATTTCAACTCCAGACACAATGTTGGTGCTGTTAACTCCATCAACTGGGCTAGAATTTTGGCTCAAATGACCTATTACTTCTACTCTTACTTCAGAGCCACAGATGGCAAGGAAGGTAAGGTTAAGTTTGTTGTGCCAAGTGGTAATTTCGGTGATATATTAGCTGGTTACTTTGCTAAGCAAATGGGTTTACCTGTTGAAAAGCTAGTTATTGCCACTAATGAAAATGATATTCTAGACAGATTTTTGAAGACCGGTACTTACGAAAGATCTGCCAATGTTTTGGCTACACACTCTCCAGCTATGGACATCTTGATTTCTTCCAACTTTGAAAGATTACTGTGGTACCTTGCTCGTGAATTTTTGGCTGAAAAGGATGACTTGAAGGCTGGGGAGATCATCAACACTTGGTTTACCCAATTGAAGACAGAAGGTAAATTTGTTGTTGATAAATCTATCATCGAGGGTGCTCTACAGGATTTTGCATCTGAAAGAGTCTCTAATGAGGAAACTATTCAAACTATCAAGAAAATGTATGAAATTTCCCAAAATCCAAAGAAGTATGTCTTGGATCCTCATACAGCCGTTGGTGTTTGTGCCACCGAAAGATTGATCAAGAAAGATAACGATAAGGAGATTCAATATGTTTCCCTGTCAACAGCCCACCCAGCCAAGTTTGCCGAAGCTGTTAACCAAGCTTTGTCCTCCTTTGATGGCTACTCATTCGAATCTGACGTTCTGCCAGCTGAATTGAAGAGATTGTCTACTCTACCAAAGAAGATAAAGTTGGTTGAAAAGGCCGATGTCACTTTGGTAAAGAACACTATTGAAGAAGAACTTGCCAAGATGGGTTTGTAAAACAGTATAGAATTATAATGAATTAATTTTTTGTATAGAAATAGAAATCTAATGATGAATATAACGTTATCATTTTGAAACATTGGGTGCGTATAAAACATGAGCGAGAGATGATTGATTAAAGTCATGATATGTAATGAGACTTATTGAAAAAGTTTCACTGATTAGTCGATTTTAGAGAGAGTTTACCATCTTTTGAGATGTCAACCTCATAGCCAGCCTCCTGTAAAGTTTCATCGTTGGCGACTCTTTTGGATTCAAGGTTAGCCACAAAATTCTGATTCTCTTTGTTGTCTTTTAATAAGAATTTAATACACATTATACTTCTTTCCTTGATGAATGGGTCGTTGTCATCAATAACACAATTAGACAGAATCACCCCTAGACCACCTAACTCTCTAACTTGATTCTGAATTTCCCTATTTTCATGTGTGAGCATCGCAATAATTTCTATAATCAATAGTTTACACTCAGGGAAATTGGTTTCTTTTATTTTCATGTTAATTAAGTCAATACGCTCTTCAATCAATGAATCTTTGGCCAGCTTTTCACCTAGTTTATTCGTGGCCTTGACACCAGTAATATCAGACGCTTGACTTGTTTTAGTAAAGTTCACTCTTATAAGGTTATCCTGGAATATATTCAGTAATGATATGAGCTGATCTAAACCTTTATATGATATAATAAATTTTTGGACATGGTTGAATTGGCACAATTTAGCCATAATGTCTAATGTAATAACACACTTGGCGTGAAGTTTCTTCGCAATCTCTTCATTTTCCAACTTATTTTTAAAGTAATTTTTAATCTGATCAGCGTTTTTCTCAAAAATCTTGTATGTCCAAGTCATTATGGATGTGAGTTGAAATTTGTCCCAACTATCTATATTTGTGACGACTAATTGCATTAATTTTAGTAGATCGATAAATATATTAAAAGAATTATTTTCCTTGTCTTCCAAATATGGTATAAATGATTCATGAGTAGAGATGAGGGCAAAAGTTCGAAGTAGTATCATGTCTATATCAGACAAATTAACATCAGGACTGACTATACGAGTACCGCTAACTATTTCAAATATTTGTGATTCATCTCTCATTATCTTATCTAGAATTAAACCGCATAATATACTGTCAACCTTATCATACCGCAAAAAATAATACAGAAAATCATCGTGCTGGATTAAATCCTTGAAATACAATAAGTAAGGTAGTAAAATATCTTTTGTATACTCATAGTTGAGTTTCACCGGGAAATGCAGAAATTCAAATAATTCTTTCGATGAGGAACGATCAAATACAACTGATTTAGAGCTCATATTATGAAGAAAACTCAATATAGCGGAGTAAAGAGCCAATTGCATTCCGTCATCAAGCTTACCAACTTTCAATGAATTATTGAATATTTTGTATGCAATATTTTGTAGCAAGAGTTCTTGTGCAATCTCTGAACCCGATACAGCTAGATTTCTTGCCAGAATGAACACACCACGTAATAATCTTTTGTATAAGAATATGACCTCTGCTGACCATACACTGATATCTTCAACATGAGAATTCACTAATATGGTTTTAATTAGCTGCCAAGTTTCCTTATCTCTTGAAAATTTATCTCTGATTGCAGTATTGTTGGCAGTTTCGATGACAAAGTCATTCAAAAGTCCTAAGTTGTCATGGTATAGTTGTGGATCAGAGTTTGCCTCTGACAGCAGTCTATCTATATCCTGTAAAATCTTTTTTTTTTCTGACATAGTCGAGAAGCTGTCTTTGATTAGGTGCCTAAATTGTTAAAATATGTTCTTCAAAAACCCTATTTGACTAAAATTTGGAAACTTGATCAAATCTTGATTTGCGATGAGCTTGAATAATCTCAATTTCGAAGTACCTTCAAGTGGGGTGTATATATTTATCACGTGATCATAATAAATCAATCTACTAATGTCAAACATATTAATTCAAAATGCGTTATTTCCCGGTTACTACCGAATAGACTATGTCAAATATAAATGCATGCTGTTAAATATATAAACGTATGTTCTTTTCGATTAGGACGTAAAAAAAATCTATCATTGCAATAGCTCATCTTCTGATTCGCTATCGTCTTCAGATAATGCAAGTTGTTGTTTCTTCTCTTGGAAACCTATCCATTCTCCATCTTCGTCATCGTCTGATTGCATGACCACATCATCTTCATCACTTGAAGAAGAATCACTTATATTTTGAATTTCCTCTTCACTTGAATCAGCTCCTTTTCCTGATGTGGATGTTAGGAAACGGTAAGCGTATTTGTTAGTGGCTGACAGAAAAGTTACATCTTCCGCAATTCTTCCAATGAATCTTCTAACAGCCCTAGTAGCAGATGAAAACATATGTTCATGCTGCTTCATAAAAGATCCATGCGCTATTAATAGAGCCTTTAGCCACAATAGGTTGAATTCAATATGTTGAGATGTTGTAGCAAAATTACCAATAAAGGTCAGTAATCTTGACACATATACTACTGGTAATTGATTGCAGACAGAATTGATTTGTGTCACTGGCACATTCTCATAAACTTTGTTAATTAAATATTCCTCGTTCAGTCTAAATGCCATGACTAGTGCTGTAAGATAATCTTTTTCCGCTAAAACTTCCAAAGTAGCTTGTGGAGTTATATCAATATCTAAATCAAAAGGATCAAAAATTAATGTTTCGTCAATTGAATATATTAGGAGACCCTCTGTTGAGGCTGCTGCAAATGCATTAGCTGTTGGAGAAAATTGGACAGAGGTTACTCTAATTTCTGGTCTAGAGCTTCTTGTGGACATGTCTCCACCTCTGTGAGATCCTGGTAGAGAGCCGTCTATGCGATCCTCTAAGTCGGAGTACTCACCAGAACTGTCAATTAAATCTAAGGAGCCAGCTTCTGTCATTCTGCTGCTGTTCAAAAATTCTAAGGTACCATTTAAATTCATATTTCTTGACACAATAAATCTTTTCAAAAGCACTTCATTAGGAACATCGTAAAGGCAAATGGAGTTGTTGTTACCACCAGCAATAATTGACTTACCATCAAAACTATAATTAATAGTAGTGAAGTATTTAGACCTTTCTGAATTCTTGGACGTAAATCTATCTTGCAAGAATCTACCGGAGATTATGTCCTTCCTACAGTCAATATTACCGATTTGCTTCCCGCTAGCAATATCGAAGATTGTTAGCTGTCCCTTTAATGTGGATACAGCTACGTGTTTACCATCTGGTGTGATTGTTATCGCTAGTATGTCTGCAAATACTTCCAGAGGTTCTACTTGCTGAGATCTGCCAAAGATTGACCATATCCTAATTGTTTTGTCCCATGATGCAGAAGCGAGTACTGCATTCTCCATACTGAAGGCAAGACAAGAGACTGGTCCCTCATGTCCTGAAAGAGTATCTAGTAGTTGTCCGGTCTGTACTGACCACACGAAGACATCAAAGCTATCTGTTGAACCAGCACTTACAACTTCACCGGATGGCTCAACAGCCAGACATGTGAACTGCACTCTTTCAGTAGCAGTAAATACTCTGAAATTTCTGTATCTTATTAGATCCCATGCACGAACTGTACCATCTAAAGATGCAGAAAATAGCACTTGACCTTTCTTGGCAAATTGCACAGCAGTAACAGCCGATGTATGCTCTTCAAATGTGGCCAGACAAAACCCTGACGCAACATCCCATACCTTGATTTTACCATCCTCAGCAGCAGTAACAACTCTGGATCCATCTGGTGAGTATGTTAAACTATTAGTTGCATCAAAATGACCCTGTTGTTTTAAGATGTATGATTCTGATTGCCATTCATATACTAACAACTGACCTAATTTGCTCGAACCAAAAGCTAACCATTCACCAGAGTTATTTACAGATACAGTATTGACTGGGTTTTGTCCCATAGAGAGTTGTTGGACCATCACAAATTCTGGCATTTCGTATAGTCGAAATTCACCATTAGAAAACCCTACAATTAGTAAATTGCTATTAATATGAAATGTGCAGCACTTTACCTTAGCTTGATTTGCGTAAAAGAAATTCTTTTTTGTAATTCTCCAGCTCAATTTTGATAAATCTTCATCCTCTAAATCTTCTTCATCCAGACCTTCCTTTTGTGCCTTTGAAATGTATTCCCATGTGAATACAGCACCATCTTTACTTATTGTGTAGATTTTCTCTTGTGTTGAATTAAAGTAGGCACCTAATACATAGTCTCTATGGCCAGCTAGAGTGGTGGCGACCAGTTCCTTATCTTCGGAATTAATAGACCAAACTCTGGAGGTCAAATCCTTCGAAGTTGTTAGCAGGAACCTAGAATCATGGGACCATGTGAATGATGTAATATCTTGAAAATGCCCTGCATGAACTCTGTAGCGCACGAATGGTGCAAATTGCCTGTCCTGCGAGACATCAGGTGTCTTCCATATCTGTAAAAACCTGCCAACAGCTAAAGCGAAATATCTGCCATCCGGACTAAATTTTACACTGTAGCACTTATCTTTAAAATTGAAATGATGTAACACATTTCTAGTCTTGAAATTAACCAAGATTGCTCTACCATCTGTGTCAACTGACAACAACAAAGTACCTTGTTTATTAACATCGAATGTTGCTATGTTTTTCCTATGCTCATAAGCAAATGTAAATGATTTATTATTGACTAGATCAAACACAGAAATACGGTTGCCCACTGGAGACAAAAGCATATTCCCATCATGGGAGAACTGCACATTACCTTGCCTATACACTGTCCCAAGCAAATTGGAAAACTTGAAATCGGACTTCATCTTAGTTCAGTCTCTGTGGTCCAATAATCCTTAAAGCACAATTGATCCCTACTAAATACTAGTTAAAAGCAGGAGAAATTTATCTATTTTCATTCTATTACTTACAGTTATATTGAAGCGATGAGCTCAGCTCATCGCAAATTTTTTTTTTTCAAAATTTTTCAAAATCTAAAAGTATATAAATTTGAGCGTGATTACTGTCGTGGGCAGCTATAGTAATACGGCTGAGAGTACAGTTGGGCTAACGGGTAAAGTTTTGCGATTGCAAACGCCATTATTTGCATGCATTAGTTTTATTAATAGTTGGCAATTATAACAAAAGTCTATAGGTTGTTTTTTTCATTTTTAATGTGTAATGATAAGCAATATTTATTATTTTTTGGCTGGTGTAAAGCCTGCCCGCAGGATTGCCTCTCTTGCCGTTGAGTTGATGTGTTTGAACCTATCTGGACCAATATGTACACCACCAAACCAACGAGCTACTACAACGATAACATTCCACACATCCATGATAGTCACTAAATGTAGCATTCGGGATCCTGCTGCGGTTTCTCCGTCGTCGTCACAATCCTGGTAGATGATATCGTTACTATCTGTTTGTTTCTTAATTCTCCAGGCACACATGGCATGGTTAGCCCTCCTCATCTTAGAATCGGTCTTCAAATGATCAAGCATTTGGAATGCCTCCTCCTCGGAATTTACATGAGCTGCAAACGCCATAAATGTTGACCCACGGTCACTGATAGGATCCGACGCAGTCCAGCCTTCAAATGGATCCACGGGAACTAAAGCAGAATTATCTACTACTTCAGCGGCATCCATAGACGATTCCTCTTCATCATCATATAGCACACCATCCAATTCAGTGAAGAAATCGAACAGGCAAACAGAACCCTGGTGAAACATGGAATCCATGACTTCTTGAAACAGTGTCGTGAGATACTTTGAGTCGTAATCTCCTTGAGCCACAGAAACTTCGAGGACATGGGGCGGTTCAGTTGCTGGATACTTATCAGGCAAAGAGATCTTGACCGTGAACTTCTCATGTTGAGGTACCTTCATGGCAAATATATTCTCTGCATCATCTCTCTTCAGTAAGTCAGGGTAGATAGCTTCCAGAGACTCCAATTCTTCTACAACTAGTTCATCCATCTTTTATCGCCTAGATATTGTTGTTTTGGTACAGCTGTGTTACATGACTAATGGACCTGTAACCAATTAGAAATCACTCTTTTCATTCTATTCTCTCTTGATCATTACTTCTTTATCATCGCTGCTGCTTAAAGGCGAGAGCGATGAGCTGGAAATCCTACAAAAAGCCTGGGCATCAAGATGTCAACAGACAGCGAAATTTAAAGCATTGGAATAACGGATTACAGGACAAGTTGACGATGTCCTTCCAGCATTTCAAGGATATTGGTAATGAGCATTTCAAGAAAGGTGAGTATGACCTGGCCATTGAACAATACCGCAAATGCATATCCTTAGAGCCTACAAATGCCGTCGGGTATAGTAACCTAGCAATGGCATACTTGAAGAATAGGTGCCCGGACGAGGCCAAGACTGCATGTGAGATGGGGTTATCATACTGCAAGGACACAAAACTCAGACAAAAATTACAGTACAGGTTAGAACTGGCCACTACAAATAAGAGACCAAAGACGCTACAACAGTTGGAAATACGAGAAGTGGAACGGATCCCTCCCGAATTGGCAAGCTTGTGATAGGTGTTGTCTCACTAAAGGCAAAAAAAAACGTTTCCCGGATCCATTGGAATTTCTGCTTTATGTAGGGAAATATCGAGTTTAGTTTCTAATGGCATGATAAATTGTTCCATACGTGATTTGACTAATGATTACTCGTTTTGAATAATCTCATTGGGTTGCTGGCTACAAAAGTCCAAAACTGATGCTTAATTAGAGTTTGTACCTTAAAAATTACCCTTTTCTTAAAAAGAAAAAAAAATCCCTTCAGTAACTGTATAAATACTTTGAACCCTATATAATATATCCTTACTTTGAATAATTTCCTTTCCGAGAGCATATACTTCTCAGGATATCCAGGGCACATAGCTAAATATAACTGAGCGATGAGGTTCTGGTGGATTGTAACATTAGCTAGTCTTTGTGCGGCACATATGCATATGGATGATGACGAGGATATGAGTAATGAAATGGGTATGGGAGTAAGTGACACTAACTTGACGCCTGTACCACATGAGCCCAAGCATTTGCATGGTCAGCCCATTCTGGACACCCACTTAACGCCAGCTGAGAGACTGTATTGGGAGAAGTATGATACTACAACCTTCTTCACTACAGACCTTGGTAACAGGTCTGCGTTTAAGTTCCATGTGGCGACCATGTTTATTTTGTTGTTCTTGTCTTACCCCGTATGCTTAATTTTAAACTCGGTTGCCTCCAGCTGGTACCTGGCAGCATTGACTGCCAACCTGGCATTAACTGTCGCTTCTCTTATATCCCTGTTGGTATTCAGCACCACTTTTCCTGAGGAGTGGTATGCCAACAACTTCTATCATAAAACTTCATGGACTGTTCTCATCTTGATGTTAGTTCATTACATCGCTGCTGTAGGTACATTGGCTGCTAAACGGTTTGGTTCTGGCTATGTATCATTAGATATAGAGACAGTTGCATATCCTTTGCAAGATTATGACAACTACGAAATACCAGATGTAGTGGTTAATGATGGCAACACTGAGGACCCTAGTCGTCTCAGCCCGCCAACGACAGTTACTCCAAACGATGACACACAAGAGTCATCCTTGAGTCATAGTCATAGTGAAGAGTCTCTGAGGTTTACTGATGATTCGCATAAAAAGCCAAGGAAGGATAAATTGCTCAACAAGATACCTGTAAACTCCAAACTGCAAACTATAATGGACAAGTTTGGTGTATTTTTTGGCATTATTTTTGGCTTCCTTAATTACCCAATGTTGTTGATCTTATTTGTTGATGCTTGCACGGGTATTGCGATTGGTAATTTACTTGGAAAAGGACAAAGGGTGTTTAATTTACTTGCTCATTGGATTAAAGGTGGCGTCTTCTTTGTTTTAGGTATCGTCTCGCTTGCTAGATACTGCGGCGTGGGCCAAAAATACGGATGGGCCTGGAATAGGCTTATTATTGATAGAAGATCGCCATACGCAAATTCTGTTTGGTTCAAGTACAGTCCAATAGGAGGTATTACAATGGAAGGGTTTGAATCGTTCTTGATCTTTTTTTATGGTTCAACTAATGTATTTTTAGAGCATTTGGCAGGAGCTGGTGGCGCCTGGACTGCAAAGGATCTGCAACATGTTTCAATAGCATTTATGTTTTTTGGAACTGGTTTATGTGGCTTATTGGTGGAAGGATTCCTTAATAAATGGAGATTTACACATGCATTGGTTAGAACTGATTATAAAGAAGAGGAGGTTTTGGTGGCTAATCCAGGGTATTCACCAAATCCATTTCCAACATTTACGATTTTTTGGACTGGTATATTGATGTCACAACATGCTCAGGCATCTGAGACGTCGACTACCATACATGTTCAATGGGGTAGTTTGTTATCATATGGATCATTCTTCCGTCTGTTTACATTTTTAATATTGTATTTCAGTCCTGAGGTTAACATGGAGCCTTTTAAGCCTATTACAGAATTAGTTTCATCTTTCTGTCTCTTGGCAGGTGGATTGATTTTTATGGAGTCAACAGATCAAGTGGTTGAAGGCTTTGAATATCGCGGCTTTACACCGATGTTCACATTTAACATTAGTGTGGGTATTGTCTCATTAATTATGGCATGGGAGATGATACTTCTCTTTTGGAGAAGATACCTGGCATCCAACTAAATGCTGGTAATTATTTATTAACTATTCTCGAATATATAAACAATAGATGGAGAATGAGAGGTAAGTCTAAAATATGTACGAAGGGCCTTTTTCTAGACATATCATTCAATATAGCAATTAACATATTATCGATTATGTATCATGCGGAAACTATTTTATGCAAGACTTTATGTGAGGCATTTTTTCTTTGATTTTTTTCACGAAGTATAAGGGCAAATCGAATAAGATTTTCTGTTAATCTCTACAAAATGGCACTATGGCCGAGTGGTTAAGGCGAGAGACTCGAATTTTTCTGAACGTTCGGCTATCTCTTGGGCTCTGCCCGCGCTGGTTCAAATCCTGCTGGTGTCGTTTTATTTTTTTTGTCATGTTTCCTCTGTAGACTGATATTTTCATATAATTTCATTAGGCATCTAAGGCGAGCATGTATTACAGCCAATTCAATACTGAAATATGCATTAATTACTAGAGTTTATTTTTGTATATTCGTAAAAGTTAGGTTAGATGATAGGATCATTATAGAAGTAGACGAAAACCAGAAAATAGCATTAATTATAGTGATGGTAATATCTACCAGCAAATACGATAGATATTATAATGCTAGTTTTTTATCTATTAAGGCTTCAAATACCAAGGCATTTATATATCGAATCCTCGATTTCTTAACTGCTTCATTGTCCATATCCAGGTTGATGCTGCGTCATCAAGATTATTTGCCACGTAGCTACTTCGTGATTCTTTTCCACCAGTGGTGAAATACTTGCCATTATCGTTTGTTGTTGTTAATTCCTGAGAGAGTGAGCATCTCAATGTAGAGTATGCCCCTTGCTCATTCGACACACCAAACATAAATCCGACTACTTGGAATAGCAGCCAGAAAAAAATGCCTACCAGAGGTAATCTTGTCCAGAAACTGAATAAATTTGTGTTCATTACCAATCCAGGGTGTACACTGACAAATAGAATGTCGGGATTCTTGATCGCCAGCATTTTTGTGTATTGTATAGAGGCCACTTTAGTCATTGCATAACGGAACCAAGTGAATACGAAATTTGGGAAATAGTTCCAAGTTTCATCCAGTTTGCTATATTTGAATATAATGTGGTGGCCTAGCGATGACAGCGTTACTACACGACCATGACTGCAACGCAGCAACGGGAGTAATCTCATTGTCAGCAAGAAATGGGCAATGTAATTCGTCTGCATCTGTATTTCAAAACCGTCCTTGGTTATCTCATACGGTACCGCCATAACCCCAGCATTATTCACCAGCACGTCTAGATGGTTTTCCATTCTGAGTATTTTAGCGGCAGCGCGGTCCACGCATTTCAAATCAGTCAAATCGGTGTGTAAATATTGTAGACTGCCCAGGTATCTAGTGGGCTTCTGATCATGCAACCCTTTCAGGTATAGATTGTGTCTACGCACAGCTTCCTCAATAATATCGTCCATGGCCCTGCTAACTTTGTGCGAGTTTCGACCACACACATACACTCTAAATCCATGCATGTACAGGTGCAACACCGTAAACCACCCTATACCACTGTTCCCTCCGGTGACTACTGCCACCCGGTCATCCACTTGCGGATTGTAATACGGTAACTCGCTCGGATCCCAAGTCATTTCCGGCAATCTTCTATAACAACTACAGTATCTACAGCCAAATGTACCCTTGTGAATAAGTGCATACTACTCCCCCTTTCCTAATGTAATAAGCATTCACAACAGCTAATATATAAACTCATCGGTATTATAGACACAGGACTCATCGAGAAAGTTTTTTTTTTTTTCATCCTGCCAAAACTAGTCCCTGCTAGCTTTCAAGGCAAATGCTGTCTTGTATAGTAAGAAATATCCGTACAAATTTTCACTCTCTCAAATCCGCATCCATCCTTGATCAGAAACTCATTTAAGTTATGGGAAACCTTTTTCTCTGCAGCGATTCTCTGCAAAAACCTGAAAAGCAATTTTTTTCTTTTTTTTTTCGTTTTCGCTTCGCCGCTCTCACAATCCTCTGCGGATATGAAAGAACTAACACAAGGAGGATGTTATGTTGTACGTTGTGTATGGGTATAGGTATGGCATGTGCATCTCGTTGGTTGGTATGTTCGTTTCTGGTGTTATGTCATGTGAAATACCATCATACGTGTATCCTGTTTCTCTTCCAAACCAGGATTTGGCCCTATCTGTTCCCTTGGTTACCTCATGACCGGCATACTGCCGTATAGGTTTCAACAAAAGTACTTTGCAGTTATCTCTTTATTTACACTTCATTTCATGTTTGAGTTTAGCTGTCTCGGTGCGGGAACTAGGTATGAAAGTAGGTATAAAGAATGGTGTAAATTGCTTTGTAGTAGTTGAAATGACGTATCCCGTCGATAAATGGTATTAGAAGGTAGTGTGGTGTGGGATTAGTATTGTCAAGCACTAAGCGTGTGTAGTGTAAAATTGTTCATAGATATAGCAATTAAAGAGAGGTCTTAAGAGGGGTTCACCACCCTGGGGCATGTCACTTCATTGATAGTCTGAGCACAGCTCTTTCGAATGCTCTTTCAAAAAATATTTCGCGACTTGGTAGATTTTTAAATGAGGAAACGCCAAAAATTCCATGGCTATACCATCTGCTATTGAACAAATAGTGACGCGAAAATCAGGGAAAGGTCATTGTTCCTGCAGGTTTTTCTAAGTGTACGCTTTGGATTTGCAGTCCTTTTTTTTGGTGTCCACCCTCGATTCTAGCAATTGCCGGGTAAAAGAAGGACGCGAAAATTCAAGGGGAATGTCGGTTTATTCTGCGCAACATTTCGCTCCTCTGGCTTTCGGTTTTCTAAGTGTAAATAAAACCCTTTAAACACACTATGCTTGTGACTTGACTACCTTGCAAAGAAGTAGTGAGTTTTGCCAATTTGTCTATGCCAATTGGTACTCGGTCAGAAACTCAACAATGGCGTAAGATCAGAACTATGTCGATCTCTTGCGTAGTCTTAGCTTGTTCTTCGCTTCTTATCTCCCTTTCCATCTACGACCCCCCTCCCCCCACACACACATTACTTGTCTGCTTCGAAATTATATCTCTTTTGGATACGCTATCGAGACAATTCAGAAAGACAAATGCTCAGAAAGCATTAAAGTTTGAAGGACAGTGCAGTGTCAGTGTGAAGAGGCATTAATGCCTCTTCACTGATTTCTTGTAATGACGATTTCGTATCCACGGTTGATAATATATCCTGCCATTGTACTCCGACCAATTCACCTTGAATTACTTACACAGTCAGAGACTGCGTTCCTGGATTTGTTCGAGATAGAAGTGTAGAGACGTTTAATTCGTAATTGTCTTTGACATGGGGAAACACGAATTTTTATTTTACAACTCGAAATTACTTCACAAAACACCAAAGAATTTATTGAAATAGTATTTCAAGATTTTATGTTCATCTGGACCTCAGCAATTCTGTATTTTGTATATAAACTAGAAAAGATTTCTATGATATTTAAAAATAAATCTCTTAGGTCTGAGCCCTCTCTCAAATCGTAATCCTTTTTAATATCGATTCCTTGATTTACAAGTTTCTATATTTATACATTGCGTCATTTATCTTTTTTCATCTACTTGATTTGATTTTTAGTATTATCGCTGATTATAATCAATTAACCTACCCAAGGATACAACCAGATTAAAAAGTTTTTTATAAACTGATATAATATACCAGGTCAGAATTCAATTTTCTTAACAGAAACAATACCTACCAGGAAGTTTGACACTTTACAAAAAAATTGACCAAATCTTTCATTTTTATTTCTATTGAGCCATAGACTACAAAACTAGGTCTCGTCCATTCATTATTATTTTATTTTACCGATCGCTTCCTCTAGTATACAGAGAATATCAGTTATCCTAACCTAAAAGAAAATTACAAGAAAAACTTTAAAGAATTACAAGAAAAAAAATGCAATTGAAACAATACATTTCTGCCTTAGCCCTCGCTATCTCTACTGCTTCCGCTGCTTCTGCCTACTCCAACAGCACCTACCAAGCTTCTTATCAGAACGCTCCTCTTTCATCAGTTAACCCAACTGCCGCTGTCTCTTCAGTGGACGCTAACGGTAACGCTGCCGCCGCCGTCCCATCAAGTAGCAGCTCTTCCACATTTTCCGCAACTAGAGGTGATACAACTACTTTGCAACCACCACAATCAGTAGTCGCACAAGAGGTTATTATAACTCACAGTGATGAAACAACTACATACTATGAAACTTCTACCCTTTACTCTACAGTTTACTTGACAAACTCTAAGTCTAAATCTGTCGCTGCCCAAGACGCTGCCCAACAACAGAAGGAAAACGTCATTACCGTCACTAAAACCGACGCCAACGGTGGTGTTGTTACTGTTGTGACTACTGTAACTGTAGGTGCTGATAGCAGACCAACCGGAACCGTCATCTCTGATGGTTCTTCTGGTACTACTACCTCTACCATTACTTCCACTTTGTTTGTTACTGTTCGTCAAAGTGCTGTAAGTGTCGGTCCATCTAATGCCCCAATTGGAAAAGAATTGGCTGGTATAAACTCTGTCAGCAGCTCCCAATCAGCATCCGCTCAAGGTTGTGTTCCAGTAACTACCACAGTCACTGATACTGTCACTGACACCGTAGTCAGCACCGTCACTGCTACCCCATCTCCTTCTATTCAATACGTAACAGTCACTATGGCTAGTAATGGTACTATAGCTTCTAACGGAACCATAAATGGTACTCACTTTTAAGTTGAAAATCCGCCTTGGGACGACATAAGAATCCTCTTCCGCCCATTGAAATATTTTATTACGAATTTCCTTTGGACTAGAACTATCATAACATCATCTGCTTGAACTAAATCATGTTGTTCAATGACTTCATTTCTGATTCAATATTATTATTATTGTTATATTTTTATCTTTTTAAAGCATTCTAATTTACTCATAATTTGTCAATATCTAAACATTTTCCTGTTATCTTTTTATAAAATCCTTTATACAACAGTTACTATTCGCTTTTTTTATGCCATTATAAATAGGGATATATAGATTGTTAGTCAGCTAAAGTTTATCTAGCGCACAATGATACAGTTTCTCAGTAATTTCATCCTTTATTACTAAATAGTCATGTTTTTGTATTTGATATTATTTACAACATTTGATATCCTATTAATCTCATCATCCAAATCATGAAACTGATACATGACTCCTAAGTTAGCTGTGAATAGCCTTCTGGATTCATCTAACTTTCCAATTTTAGCTAGTGCATGAACTAATAATAAGACCGCTTTGGATGCAAAGTATGGGTCATGAGTTGTAATAGCTCTATCGTATAGATTTTGTATTAAAGGTATAGCCCTGATGGAAGCTTTACATTCTATTAATATCCTCGCTTTTTCAAACTCAAGCAAGGATTGCCACTTAGACTCAGATATAAACCTAGAAAACTCAACCAGTGAACTTTCAATGACCTCTATTGCAGACCAGTATTCTCTGACAACTACTAAGTAGCGTACCTCTAATATTCGTAACTCCAGAGTTTGTTGAAATGTCAACCGGCATTTCTTTTTTCTTTCTATGAATTCTCCTATGGGCGTGTAATCCTTTTTCTCTGAAAGGTGTTCATAATGTAGGATATCCTCTCGGAAGCCATCATTATTATTTATTGGAATAATCTTTTCATAAATGTCAGCTATGGGTCGTTGTCCTAATACTCTCCACATCATTGACGCATAGTTTAGGTACTTGTAAGGAACGTCTGATATTTTTATACTCTGAAATACTATCGTCATGTATTTCAGCGTCGACTCAAAGATATCAATCGCATTAGTGCATTTATACATCTGCATTATTGAGTCAAATCGATATGCATTCTTAAGTATTACTGCATTGTCTGTATCAGAGCTTGACTTTAAATATTTTATTATTTGATCAACAGTAACATAAAATCTATCAGCAAAGATAGGGTATTTTTCTAGAAAATTAATTACCCATATCATTATCACGTTTAGTGTTGAAGTGTCTTTATTTTCACGAGCAATCTTAGTTGCTTCTTCAAATGCTTTTAAAGCAGAATTGGCATCCCCAAATGACGCATGAAAAGTGGCAAGATATAGAAGGGAGATGTGGTAGCAATTTTCAGAGCTCTGTGTTAAAGTGTAGTCAAAATAATTGTGCAAAAAATCTAGAGCATCTTGGTAACGATTTTCATTAACTGCATTCAAGTATCTGATAAAAAAAATTGCTGGAAATCTGGTAATATCATGAAGTGTTAGGTTATCAAAGATATTATCGTAATTTGATGATTTCGTTTTGAGAAAGTAAACTTGAGAAACTTCCCAATTGATATAATTGTGTAGCTGATCGGGTGAGACAATAAGTGTATTTTCTTTGCTTAATCCAGTGTTGTTGGTTTTTTTAATGAGCTTTTTCATCAGTTCTATCGATTTGAGATCAGATTGGGATTCATAAGAGGGTAGAACAACTTTTGATGTTGTGCCAAACTCAAAATATTGAAACTTGTATTCCTCCAAATCCAAAGATCTATAGCTTAACGAATCAACGTCCTTTAGGAATTGATGTCTAAAAAACACAAAACTGTTCCATAAATCCTCACGCTCTTCAAATCCGCCACATATATATTTCTTAAAACAGTATCTAATGTAAACGCCTAGAACACTTTTTTTAGCAATTAGTTTATTCACAGATCCGATCATTATTTGATCCTTATTTTTGTTACTCTTCAGTAGGCATTCCTTGTCTAAAACCCAAACTAAGTTGTTTATGACCTCTAAACCATCAATATTTTGAAGGTGGCCTAGTAGAGATTTCGCAATGTCTACTCTTTTTTCTGTTTCCAGCAATTTTATTAGATCTTTTAGGTATGGTAGCACTGGCTCAATTGACTTGCTAGAGACCGGCTCCAAATGTAGCAATAAAAGCTCTTCAGTAGTATCTTCATATTCAGGAATCAAACGCAGAAATATCTTCAAAGGTACATGTATTCCCTCGAATACATACATGTAAATTAATACCAGTATTGTTAGGTCATATGGAGTTAGGGTGTAACTGACTTTGATCGGGCATTGTGTCATAATAGTATAAATATCAAATGAGTAAAGATATACCACTTTTGGGTATATTGATATTCAAACACTTGAGTAGTTATTGTATGTAAAGTTATCAATAGTTGATACTAAATTGATATTTTGTTTTGCTCTTATTATTTTGTGTTTTCGCAAGTTTAATGGATTATTTTTTTGCACATTATTGATTTGCGATGAGCTGCAAAATGATTCTAATTCAAACCTAAATATAAAAATATTTATCTAAGACATAATTCAATTGACCCATTGCAAGGTGATAAGATTGTGATTCGATATATAGTTTTCATAGCTTTGCTTCAAAAGGAAAACTTTATATTCATTATATGCTGTATTATATCTCAAATATATAGAACAAATGTTCACATGCTTATTCTAGATATCTAAATGAGGTTAAAATCATTGCATTGGGTGGAAGTCTTCCAGGTACAGGGAGTAGAATTTTGAGTTTGTTACGTTTTTCATTGAGCTCTGTGATTAGACCAAATCCTAATATAGGTGCTTGTAGAACCTCTTCAGAATCTGATTTTCTAGAAGCATATGTGATAGCAACCAATGCATATTGTAAAGTACTGCTATCTACTGGAGCTACTTCTAGAGTATCTAAGTTTGTATTCTCACCCTGAAGAACAGACTTTGGCCTCCATACTGTAATATCTGAGGTGTCACATCCTAAATTATAAGGACTTAAAACTGTTCTAGTATCACCATAGAAATATTCTCGTATTGCTGCACGTTGCTGAGCTCTAATATAGACATCATCCTTTTCGAATACACCTGCCATAGTCGGTACTCTTAGGAGTCTTTCACCGACATAAGTATTGACTATTTTCGAAACTTTCGTGTATATTTCCCTTCCCTTATCATTGTCATTACACAATATAATCAAGTAATTGATTCGAAGACCAACAATTGCTTCCACTAACTCTGAATATTCATCATCACAGTTTTCCAATGGCGGTGAATCAACGATACAACCAGATCTATGTACAAGAGAATCATTCTGTAATCTTTCACTCACTGTTTCGAATAATTTTTTAGTAACCAATTTATAGAGACTCCGGTTTTCAGCAATTGTTTCAAAACCAAAATTCTTTATTATAGGTTGTTTACCATGCAACCTAGTGGCACCACTAGTCATAGTTTCACCCCATCGTGGTAATTGGGCATCCAATGTGCTTGAAATCGGCACAGCAGTAACACAACCTGGAGGACTAAAGATAGGCTCAACTGGATTCAAATTGACGAACATAGGCTGATATGGCTTGTTCTTAATAGCATAAGAACATAATGTTCTACATAGTGCAGTTTTACCAGTATTCTTCTCACCGACAACCATAATCCTTGGTCCATCAAATGTAGAGCTCCTCATTTTTTCGAGTGCAAAATGTAGATTGTAAACGTTATGCGCAGTTGTATTCTCCACAATTGAAAGTTCCCTATCATGTAATTGTGGGCATTTCCACTCAATTTCAAGTTCCTCTACAGCATATATTCCAAATTTCCAATCCCAGAAAGTATACTCAACATTGTTGGCTAGTTCTGTCCCGAATATCTCACCAATACCAGCCGTAACCTTTAGCGATAATTTTTCATCAGATGAAAGTTCAACACGCCATATATGCCCACTAGGAATTACCAGCGTATGCACTTGGTTAGCATCTTCTAACAGACCGGCATCATCCACCGGTTGCTTAAGACCTGGGAGGGCTTCCACTTCAGCCATTTTTGACTTTTAAAACGTGTGGTTGTTTTTGCTATTGAAGTTATTACAATTTCAACTTCTTTAATTGTGTAATATATCAGCTAAGTAATGTAACTTCTGTCATGGAGGAGCAGTATATATGAAGCATACTCATCTTTAGGCCTCTCATCAGTCCTCTATATGACCTGCAGCTTGTCAGATTATCTCAACGTAAATAGTGAGTCAAATGGAACAATACTTAGCACTCTTATAGGTAAAGATTCACATCAATTGCAGGAACAGCTTCTACAATAGTTACGTCAGTACTCCCATATTACCACAAGTCAGTAATTATATTCATTATGTAGGGATACTTAAATATTTACTATAGGAGTTTTCATTTCCAAAGAATTGAAAAGCACAATTATCACTCTCTATCTTTAGCAATGAGCTTAGGATCTGATCTTAAGACCCATTCAACCCATGATCCATCATACAATTTTATGTCCTTAACACCTGAATGTTCCAAAGCTGTTCTAATGATGCATGCACTGACTCCAGTACCACACATGACAATCGTAGGCTTGCTTGGATCGTAGGTATTATTCAGCTTTTTGAATGCCTCTTGAACTTTCTTTTCCATGTCAACCTGTTCTTGTGGGAATGTTAGATCAGGCTGATCCAAGATTTCAGTAAATGGCAGAGGCTGTACACCAGCAACATGACCTGAGCTAATATCAGGTCTTGGTTCTGGAGCTTTACCTTCAAATCTGTTCAAAGCTCTTGCATCATAGACATTGTAGTTCTTCTTCAACTCGCCAGACTTCACCAATTCCAACATTTGTTCATAGGTAATCACATTTTCAGGACATAGGTTGGTTTCAGACTTATAGTTAGATTTTGGATACTGAGTGAGCTTTGTCCATTTTGTAGTGTCTAGGGGATAGCCCTCTTTCTTGTACGCATTGAAGTTGTTCAACAGGTACACTTCTGGGTGGCCTAGCATAACCAATGTCCATGCACAACGAGGAGCGCTGAAATTACCAATTCTGTCATAGACAACCAGAATGTCCTCCTTATTCACACCAAGTTGACTCATCCCTTCATTGAAAGTAGCTAGGTCTGGTGCCATATGTGGAAACTCGCTAGCTGAATCCCTGATATCATCAATATCAAAATAGACAGCACCAGGAATACGTTCAACGTCCATAAACTCTTGCTTACCATCACGCTTCAAATTGGGCAGGTACCAAGTAGAGTCAACAGGTACCACCTTCTTGGAGGCCTTCGTAAGCTCAACAAATGCACGCGGAGTAATCAATTTAAACAAAGACATAGTCACACCTCTCTTCACACCTTGCTTGCCTCCTGAGTAACCACAAAACCCACAAAAGAAAGCTTATTTATATAACAATAGTCCTTATCAATGCCATTTTATGCTGATGCTAACTGTTATCTAAATCCCCCCTCCCATTGTCCTTGGCATTCGTACGGGACTTTCTTCGATGCAGGTGTATTTGAAGTCTCGAGGAAATTGAAATTTTTCACTTTTCAAAAGCCAGAGCTCATCTCATCGGCCATCTCATCGCAACATATTTGAGAGTTGAGATACAAGAAAGTTAGAGGCCATTTACAGAACCAAAGTAACCACAATCCTCACATACCGCCGTTACAAAATGCCGTTATCTAAGTCGTTATCGAAGGTGCAGAAGAAGATCAAGGGTAGTGGCAAGCAGGTTGCTGTCCATCCCAAGGGTCGTAAGTACCAACAGTTGGTGAGGGCGACCATGCGTGAAAGCAAAGTGCAGGAGAAGAAGCGTGCTCACAATGAGAAGAGATCCAACGAACTTGCTAGAGTGAAGTTTATACAAGATGTGATCAAGAGCGATAGTTTTAAAGACAAGAAGAGTTTTAGTTACGAGGAAGCTGCTGTCTTTATTGAGCAGTTTATCAACCGTGATGATCCGGAATTAGAACAGTTTAAGAAGAAGCAACGTAGTAATAGACCCACTCCAAACAGACAGTTGCTTCTAGAACAGAAAAAGAAACTTGAAATGGAAGAGTTCAAGAAAGGTTTCCTATGTCCTGACTTGGCAGACGAACAAAGTGTTGTTTTCCTAAGGAACTGGAACGGTACCTTTGGTGCCATGAGTACCTTCAAGATGATTAGAATCAATAATGAGGGTAAGCAAGTGGTCGGTGGCCATAACAAGTTTACAGGTTCCGAAAACAATGAAATTGAAATGGCATAACGATTACTCAAACTTATTGAAATAATTTAAAGAAAACGAGTGTGAACACTGTCTACCCATGTTTCTTATATATTGCATTCTTATATCAAGCTACCATTCATTCTCACAAGTGTATAATATTTATTAATAAACTGGTCTCATCGAGAGTTGAAATCACTGATCAAATTTCTGTACTTGCTCATCGCAATTTGCACTAAATTTTTCTTAGCATTCGGAGAAACATGAAAATTGCATCGCTATATGCAATTGTAGAAGAAACACACAAGTATCAATTGAGAGTTAGTATTTTCAGATGTTTTACACTACAAAGCAATATATCAGAAAGTGTATCTGCAATTATCAAGACCACTTTCAGAGTATTGTATAGTTCAATAAATTGATCTCTAAGCTGCAAAGGAAAAGAAATGGGTCGTTCGATTATTAACCTGGATAATGTATATGAGAATAACTTGGGGATGATGGCAAAGATTGCCAAAATCGTTTATCCCAACCAACAATTTGAAGAGAGCTTCTTTTCTGAATTGTTTAAAGGTGGTAATGATAAAAAAAAAGAGGCTTACATGGCTCAAATCGCTTACTATAGCGAAATTCCTGTAGGTACCATCAAATTGCTTTTATTACAAAAGAAGAAGAGTGACAGCTTACAAAAAGGTTTACATATCGAGCTTTTAGCCGTCCTAGAAAAATACGATGATCATGAAATAAAAGAAAAATTGCTTGAGTATGCTCTTGATGAATGCAAAAAGAATCACCAGCACAAACTATTTACTGCTACTAGAAGTAGTGATGAACAACTTATGAATTGGTACAAAGAACATGGATTTACTGAAACTGGTTCCAAGGGTGAACCTGTTACATTATCAGATGGTACTTCCGAAGAAACTGTGCTCTTAATAAGGGAACTTGACTAAACAAGCTAATGCTCGCTTATTCCACCTCCTAATTTGGATTATTCGTATCAGAAGGCCTGATAAATCATAGATTGTACCATACATTAGTACAAATCAACAAATAAGAAAAAATTTCAACTGAAGGATTATGATAGTTCACCTTGTGAAAGCTCTTTTGTGTCACAACACACATTTCCATCTAACACAAATTACTCGCGAGGACAAATAAAGAATAAGGAGATTTATCAGAGATCTGTCCTTTTAATGACAAATGCAATTAATCATATTTATCTACCTTAACAATCTATAAAGTAATGCATGAATTTATAGAACAAATAAAATTTAAACATGAGAGCACCTCCTCCACAAAGGAAGTCAAAGAGTAGGTATTTTGCGCCGTATTTCGTCAATATCCGAGAGTTACTTAGATTCCGTAAAATAAAAGCATTTTGGAATCGCCAAAAGCTATTTAAAAAGCAATTTGAGAACCTGCACCAAGTATACCAGCAGAGATATAATAGCTCAATAGATAGCCACCCCGATGGACAAGTTGCCCTTTGTAATCATGAAGACTTGACTCAGATAACGCCGATTTCGGGGATACGCATTGAGGATATGTGTTGTTTAAGCTCAACACATGAATCTCAATCAGCAGACAAAAAACCACTACTAATAGCGACATTTCCAAGAGGATGTAATAGATCACCTACAGTACGCATATTAAAACGGAATAAATGGTCATGGCTACCCATCAGTAAAAGAAAATATAAACTGTCATTCTTTAACAACGAAATTTTTGATCCGCAACTCCATAGCAAGAGTATAGAGGTAAAATCCCACACTTGTGCCAATACAGTCAGAATGATTAGAAAATATGCCCATGAGAAAGCAAATGTTAAAATTATCTTTCATAACAGAAATATCATAAAATCCAAATTTCTGGATGGGCATGAAGACGCAATCAGACCACCAAGTTATATTGAATTCGGAAATAACCATACATTACGTATTGAAGACTTCAGGTCTTTAAAACGAAAACGTCCAAGGAAAAATACTCACAAACAATCATACTATCAAACAATTAGATGACAATATATTCTTTATCTTTCTATAATTTGTTTGTTTAACATATCATAATAGGCTATTAAAAAGAAATCAACGACGTCATTCTATAGCCAAATTCAATCCGTTTCCTTATTAACTATTTATAACTGGAATCTGTAGTCTCTTCTGAGAATATTTTAGCAGCATTCATCAGAATTTCTCCAATGCCATCCAATTCCTCTTGAGCCTTATTATAATCTTGCTTATAAATCGCATCACGAACTCCAGGAAAACTCCAGTTTAACAAGTCCTTATTGTTAGCAAACAAAGTAGGTCCAAATATGACGTTTTTGTAGTTATTTCTATCAGTTAGCCCATTGGGAGCACAGAGTCTTCTACCAATGTTAGTAATTTTTTTATTCCATGCCCATCTATGGACAGAGAAAAGAGAAGGCTCCATCCCATTATCTAAATTTTCAACAATGTTTGACCATTCATGCTTCCAAGCTGTACATTCTTTACCAAGCCTTTTCCACATTAACAAACCCTTTATTATTGTATCAAATCTGATCTGACCTTTGTGAGAAATTTCTAAGTCATTTAGCATGCTATCCAACTCAGTGACGAAAGTTGAGACTTCAAAAGGAATTACTGGTTTGTCTACTAACAACAGTGCTGATCTAAACAAAAATATTAGAACATCTAGTAATTTTTCTTGGTAGTTGCTCTGTTTTAATAAATGTCCTACCCTTTCAAAGGTATCTGCCTTTGTATGAGCAAGTAGTTTTGATTTTAATTTTGACTTGGAGAATGTTGCAGTAGGGATACCATGAGTCAAATATGGCGTCCAATCACCAAAATCATGAACTGGTAACACATTTACATCAACCTGGGAATGATCTGACTTACTTTTGAAAAAATCATACATAAGCGGGTGACATTGTATGTCTAAATGACCCAAGTCTTCGAAATCCAATCCAACTTCAGATATATCAACCATTGCGTAGATTTCCTCTTTCAACGCACTTAGTCGTTGCTCTACCAAAGTATTGGAGCCTTCGAAATTGAAGTCCGAACCTCCAAAAGATATGAAATAGATATTCCTCAACGGCTTCCAGTTGAAACGAAATTTCATTTCTTGGAATAGTTGAATCAAAGAGAGCATCATTGCTGTACCAAAAGCAGACGTCGTCGCACCATTATCAATAGAGTTCCTTCTGGCTGCAATCACAATAGCCCTATCAGATTGTTCTTTTCCTTCTATTTTTCCAACAAAGTCGGATATTGGTTGGGCAGTTCTCATAACGTTATCAACTCTCATATCTACTTTCACAATACCAGGCTTACCACTAAAGTATTTGTCCTCATATTTAATTCCGCTATGAAGTAGTTCCATTAATTGCCTTCCTTGCTTATAAGATAGTGGTAATGTTGGTATGGAAGGCATTGTCTTCGAATATGTCTCTGAGTTTTCGTTGTACTTCAGATTAGGGTACCTAATTTCCATAATACCTGCACCATACTGTGAAATTGAAACAGAGTTCTGTTTAATTACATTTTCATCGCCATTAATTACATCCGAGATAAATACTATAGCTTTAGCTCCGTAATTCTGGGCCATCAGTACCTGCTGACTAACATATTGATCATATTTGATAAGTAACACAAAATCCTCCTTGAGTAGTTGCGCCTCCTTTAATAGTTGAAGGTCTTGTTCGGAACCATAATGTCCGTATATCAAATTTATATCTCTTAGTTCTCCATTGGGAGAACCTGGATTAAAATTCACATCCGTAAGTTCAATACTGAAAGGTTCGCCGCTCTGTGGTCTAATTCTTAATGACATTCCATCATCTTTTGGATAATTTGCAAATCCTTCAGCCTCCCATTCACGTAACAAATGAATGTTATTATTCTTCATAGACTGATATATATATTGTCTCATTGCAGTATCACCTTTTGTTCCAGACATGTGAGGCATACTACTCAAATACTCCAAATCTCTTTCAAATTTGGACAGATCAGCAGTTAGTCTTGCATAGTTTAAAAAGGCATCATGATCAGCAAACGAGCCTCTTGTCCCGGATACATGATCCTTATTAGGGTCTTCCCTTGACAACAAACCATATGCAACTATGGAAATAATAAAGATGTAAATAAAACGACTCAGAATAAAAGGATTACCAACTTTGGAAACGTAGTAATTGACAGTATCAGTAACAATATAGTTAAGTCCTACCAGCGGATCAATTATATTATTCTGTACAGGCTCTATAATATTATCATTTAGCCTATTTTTTATTCGCGAAAAATATGGAATACTAGTAGAGCCCAGGTTTCCTATCATGCCATCACCTTCATTTTCATAAAGTGCTGATTCATCAATATCCATTTCAAATGAATCATCTCGTGTACGACCAGTTTCTATATCAGCACTGGCACTGGCACTTGCATGCCCAACTTCACCACTCACTGACTGCTGGCCATTGACGACATCGTAGCTTGGTGGCTCACTTGGCAAATCCATACTGAGGCCAATATATGTGTTAATGACTTACTAAAGCAGAGGGGTTAAAGTGTCAAAAAGGTTATTGAATCCCCAGGAAAATAACCGTAAAGGAGACCCTTATATTGTTCAAAAAAGTAGGATAATAGTTGAAATAGGTAGAGGTTTAAGAACCTTAACAGTCTTTCTATTAGGTTAGTTTATGAATTATTAGAGGTTACTGGCCTAATACTTTCAGTTTCTATTGTTCATAGGCTTTTTGTAGTTAAAGGTCATCGCGATCGGTACTGAAATAATTTTTCAGCCTTCACAAGGCGATTTGTTAAGTCTGTAAAAAATGCTCAATCTTGACTTTGTCATCTAAATAACAAAGACATGCAGTTAAATGGAACCTTTCGTTTGCATCTAGCTATAAACCTGATATAAACCCTTCAAACAGGAGCTAGGAAGTGCGTGTAATAAAGTAGATATGAGTGGGATCAGGATGTCGCCAGCTCGTGGAAGCCAATTGACAGAAGAACAAAGACAAGAGATATTCGAGGCCTTTTCGCTATTTGATATGAATAATGATGGGTACTTGGACTATCATGAGTTAAAGGTTGCTATGAGAGCTCTTGGGTTTGACCTATCTAAGAGAGAAGTACTTGATCTGATAGATAAACACGATAATGACAGGCGGAGACAGATAAAATACGATGATTTCTTTCAAGAGATGGGAGAAAGAATGCTGAAACGGGATCCTGTAGAAGAAATCAAGAGAGCTTTCCAGCTATTTGATAAGAATGGGGATAAGAAGATTACTGTGCAGGATCTTCGAGAAGTGGCCCAGGAACTAGGTGAAAACTTAACAATGGAAGAATGCCACGCGATGATAGATGAGTTCGATATGGATGATGATGGAGCAATTAATGAGGAAGAGTTCATATCTATTTGTATGGATAATTGAGTGATTTAAGATATTATTGATGCATTAATTATCTTTAGTGATTTACCGTGGTCCAAATTGCTCCTGTTAATTATTGCGAATCTTCATCCTCACCATTTGCTTTAAAATAAACTTTTCAATTCTTTATATTACTACTATATTATTAATTTCAATTTCGATATTCTGTATAATTAGCACCTTCACATAAATACTATAATTGTGACATTATATTAACCATCAAATTGAGAAAGTTCGTGCTTATTAAGGGGATTTTGAATTACAAAATTATTAATATCATTAAAAGCTCTTAGAATATGAACATAGATGCAAGACAGTAGTAGTTGATAATATAGCCACACTACTGAGATAACCATGATGAAATGGGACAGTGCCTTACAAGTTTACATCGACCATCCCGAAAAGTATGGAAAGGATACAGTTGTATATTTTGATGAGGATGCAGTTATTATACATGATAGCTTCCCTAAAGCTAGATTTCATCTGTTAGTGTTACCCAGGTCAAACACATTAACGAAAAAGCACCCAACAATAGGACTGAATTCAAGTGTCAAGAATCAACTAGAGAACTACGTACAAAGGGCAATAGATTACATATATGAGGGCTTCACACAACATTACCAGCCTTCCGATAAAGTACAATCTATATTTGCCGACAAAGACACTTTCATAAAAAACTTTTTAGCAGTCGGTATTCATTCAGTTCCCTCAATGAAGAATCTTCATATACATGTAATAACAAAGGACTTCAACTCCCCCAGATTAAAGCATAAGAAACACTATAACTCATTCAATACCAATTTTTTTGTTAATTGGATAGATTTGCCTTTGAAATCTATACCAAATGTAAAAGAAACTGAATTAAAGTACATTAAGGGTTCACCATTAATATGCAGTTATTGCGGTCAAGATTACGGGTCTCAATTCAAGAAACTAAAAGATCATTTAACAGAAGAGTTTAACAAACATTTCACTGAAATTATAGAATTGTAATGGCACTGTGTATTGAGCCGGGAAGATGATTGGTAATGATAATTAAAATAGATTATTTATGTAAGATGCTTTTTCATACAAACACACACATACAGACATATCTATATATATATTGTATGCCGATAGAGAATACTACCATGACTTAATTATAACAAATCATAATTTTTGATACTCGAGGGTACCTTCCAGTTTCTTGACTTCTGCGACCTTTCTCACCGCCTTCATTAAATCTTCTGGAATAATGTGATCACGGTCATCTCTGATGGCAAAGAAACCAGCTTCTGTGGCACAGTTACGAATATCAGCACCATTGAAACCATCACTCATTTTAACGGCTGCATCGAAATCGAATTCACCACTCTTCTTCACCTTTGACGTATGAATCTTGAATATTTCCAGTCTTCCGGCCTCATTTGGCAAGGGGATTTCAATTTTTCTATCGAGTCTACCTGGTCTTAACAAGGCTGGATCTAACGTATCGGGTCTGTTTGTGGCCATAATAATCTTTGTCTGTCCCAAATTATCGAAACCATCCATCTGTGTCAGCAATTCCATCAATGTTCTTTGAATTTCTCTGTCTGCCGAAGTACCTTCACTGAATCTACGACCACCGATAGCATCAACTTCATCCATAAATATGATACAAGGCTCGTGCTCTTTGGCATATGCAAACATTTCTCTAATAATACGGGCAGATTCACCAATATACTTATCCACAATACCAGAAGCTGGTGAAAAAATGAAATTTGCACCAATTGTAGCGGCGACAGCTTTGGCGAGCAAGGTCTTACCCGTACCAGGTGGTCCATATAACAAGACACCCTTTGGAGGTTTTATACCAACTCTTTGAAAAATTTCCGGGTTCTTCAATGGCAGTTCAATGACTTCTCTTAGTTCTCTAATTTGATCGGTCAAACCACCGATACCCTCGAAAGATATCTCACCCTGCTCGAAACTGGTCATGTTGTAAACCAATGGGTCAGTTTCACGGGGTAAGATTCGCATAATGGTTAAAGTGGTAATATCTAATGTCACTCTTACACCTTTTTTCAGTTTCGATCTATCAACCGAGTTTCTGACACCTACGATATAACGAGGACCTGATGACGCTTTCACAATATATTTCTCTTCCGACAACTCCTTCATCACTTCACCAATCAATTGACCGATACTCTGCAACGCTTTGATATCGTTCTCAGTCTTATCGTATATCTTCTCCAAATCCCGTATAGTCTGGCGACGCTGCTTCAACTGGTCATCATACCTCCTGTGTTCCATCAACTTCTTCTTGAAATGCCTCAATGCCTTCTCATACGCTTCTTTCTCGGGATCCACGGGCTCTGGCTCAGGTGCCGCCTCCAATGGCTCGGCAGAAGCCTCCCCAGATACAGCAGCGTTGTCTCCACTACCCTCATTGTTATTGCTCTCGTTCAAAGCCGCCAACAGCGGATCTTGCTCTTCACTCATATTTATCTATTACTTTCTTTTTTGAAACTGCTTCCGACTGTAAGAAAATCGCACACACAGAAAAGACAGCTCACACTTGTACTAGATATCTAATGTTAAATTAGCTTCCTAAAGCGACCATATTGGAACTAAACGCCAACACTACAATTAATTATAGTGTTGCTACTTATGTGTGGCAAAGTTTCAACTCGCACATAGAAAGAATCAAGGAATTTGGAAAAGGGAGCTATCACCAATTATCACTTTATACAAACCAATCCAAATGACTATTCGTACGGAGTAAGAACTACTTTTATTATAGAATACGAATTATCACACGATCACTCGTACAAGTATACCTGAAAAAACTTTGGAAAATTTCAGTGCAAAATTATGCTCATCGCAGAATAAATGTCATCGGTGGGTAATCAACACTATGCATATTAATTGTATTTGTAGTTGATTAGTTTGGCATTTCCCCTGATATTCAATTGACTGTGAAGGCTTGGGTTATCTCAGACAAGCAGAAGAAACAGAAAACTGAGGAAATAATGCAGATTCAGGCGTTTATATTCTGTGGTCGTGGCCACAACTTATCTCCCTTTGCTAAGCATCCCAACAGTGCTGCTGTTACACAGGAGGATACTATTTTGAGCGATGACACTGTGCCAAAGGCATTGATGCCTTTGGCTAACAAGCCCATGCTGGAGTATACCATTGATTGGTGTGACCAGGCAAATTTCTCGGAGATTAACATTGTCGCACACCATGATCAGATTGATGAGATCAAGCAATTCCTATCTACATTCCTGGCATTGCGTACACAGCAATTTGAAATCATCTCCAAGGCATTGTCTGCAGCAAACCACAACCACCATTTACAGAAACCAAAGCCTATCAATTTCATCAGTTCTAAGATGAACTCCAACGGTGAAGCTCTACAGAAGGAGTTGCTGGATAAGATCAAAGGTGATTTTGTGCTATTGCCATGCGATTTTATCACGGATATCCCACCTCAGGTGTTACTAGACCAGTTCCAAAACAGAGACGACGACAATTTGGCTTTAACTGTGTACTACAAGAACAATGTTGAGAGTGTCGATAAGAAACAATTTCAACGTCAACAATTTTTTACCATATACAGTGAGAATGAGGATACAGAGAAACAGCCGGTCTTACTGGATGTGTACCCTAAGGAAGATGTCATGAAAAACAAATACCTACAAGTCAGAAACCAAATGCTTTGGAAATACCCAAATGCAACAGTGTCCACCAGTATTTTAAACTCTTCCATATACATGTGCTCCTACGATCTATGCCAATTGTTACGCGAACAGACCCACCAAGAGAAGAACAATGACGACAGTGAAGGCAATAACGTAAATGACTCTCCAAGAACTAAGAACTCAAAAGGTACAGAGGATTATGATGACGCACAGAACTCCGCTCACAGAAACCTAAGTGAAATTAAACCAAGTTACTTCAAGAAGAAAAATGAACTGATAAGAGATAATATTAACTGCCATAAGCCTTTAGGTAAACTTTTCAGAGACTTAAGTAGGCGCTCGTGGCAGCACTCGTCCAAGAGAGAAACAATGGGTATATTTATTATACCCGAGCCATGTGTCTTTATTAGAGCTAACAATCTGAACGCATATATGGAGGCTAACAGATTTATATTGAAGATAAAGGCCCAAGCTACCCAATCCAATGTACAAACCAATAATCTATCAACTTCAGCTATCGGTGCTGATTCCCTCGTTGGTGGAAATGTTACTATACTTGAAAAGAGTAACATAAAAATGTCTGCAATTGCTGGTGGTTGTAAGATCGGTAACCGTTGTCGTGTTGCTGGGTCTATTCTGCTTGCCAACGTTGAATTAGAAGACGATGTAATCTTAGAAAATGTTATTATTGGTCCTGGCGCTAAAATTGGCAAGAAGAGTAAGTTAACAAACTGTTATGTAGAAGGTTCATATGTCCTACCAGCAAGAAGTACACACAAAGGTGAAACCTTGAGAAAGATCATTTTGAATACAGACACAGAAATGGATAGCGAAGTTGCCTACAGCACTTCTGATGAAGACAGTTCCGATGTTATGACTGAGGAATTCACAGACGAAGATTTCGGTGACGACGATTTCTTTGAAAGGTAAGTACCGGATATCCGACAATAGCATTAATGCATAAGATATAAAGATACATATGATTATAATGTAAAAAGCTTCCAAATAGAATTCCCTGTCATTCCAATCCTTATGATCGTTATATTTTGGGTAAATCATGTGGGTAAACTGTATTTACTCCGATATGAAACCAATAAAACATGGTGATAACATCAATAGTTGCCATTAACCTAGATTTGACATTGCCTGTTAACTGCGCAAGCCATCTGATACGGGAATTTGTGACAATATTGGAAAGCTAATATTAGTGATGCAGTATATTTGAAATACTAAATATGCTTTATATATAATATTCAATCTGTGGCTACTTTTTCAGTTTCAGCCGTTTCAGACTCCACTTTGTTTATATCAGCTTGTAATTCCTTATTTCTCTCCTCCTGCAGTTTCTTGTTTTGCATTTTATTCTCGATCAGATCATCAAATGCAATAATCGCTCTTACAAGGTTAGTGATATATATCACCATCAGTTCGTCGTTAGTTTTAACTGTCAATGCCCTTTGCAAGTTATTACTGGCAGTGACCATGTCATTACTAGTTGCAGAGACGTCAGTTTCTTCGTTATACCCAAGATTTGGCAACAGATTAAAAACATCCTGAAGTTTCCCTAAAATAGTATGGTTAACAGGTAGCTCATTGTTAATGACTTTATTCAAGTATATCACAATGTCATTTAATTTTTTTTGTAAACCTTTCAAAGACTTCAACTGGTTGGTCAATCTAATAGACAATCCACCGGCCGCTTGATCACGAACATCTCTCAACAGATGCTCAACACCAATTTCTTCCGCTTCTTCCGCTTCAACTGTACATGGCAAATGTAAGAAAGTTTTTTCAGTAGAAGTACCATCGTCTTTCACTTGTTCAACAGCCATATATGCATCTGTTGGTAGACCAACATCCTGCTGCTTAACATCCACAATTAAAAGCAATGGATTGCCTTGTGTATATTTCTTGAACAGTTCATTTATTTTCAAGTCTGAAGCCCTTAGTTTTGGCCCACTGTGGTACCAACCAATTAATTTTTCCTTGGCATTAATCTTTTTACACATCTCATTCATACTCTCAATATAATTGTGATCTAAAAACCAAACATCAGAGTTTTTCTCATCTTCTTCAAATGGCAAAGCAAATGAATTAGTTACCCTTATTGTGTTCGTTTGCGAATCGCCGAGTATGACACCAACACATCTCTTACCTCCAGGGGTATTGGTACGCTCGTAGTGGTCCAGCACTGACAATAGCACCAATGGCGCAATTGTGACATTATCGTGATGTAAGGACATTGGATATATTTGGATTCTGGATTTTGGTACTATATTACCTGCAAAAAAGCTATCTTCTCAAGGAGACTCAAATTTCAGTGCTGCCTAGTTACCTATCTAGTGTTCAAAATAATGACCAACAATTGACTGATAGAATAATACAGAGAACAATGGCGGCTATACTATGATACTCTTCTGCATCCTGTCGTCCCTCTTGGTTCCACTTCTATTACCTTACTATCCTTCAGAATACGCTTTGCCACCAAATTGGATTCCTTCGGGGTGAAACGCTGGAAAATATCTAGCTCGTACCAAATTATATATTTGTCCTTCAGTTATGCCCCTGGGGTGTACACATGCTTCAAATGATAGATGAATAGCTAGACTAAATCACCACCATGATAATAGTAATTCTATCTATTATATTAATTTTATTATAGATGACAAATTGCTTGTTGTTTCTGATTTTAAAACTAAGCTGTTGGCAATGACGGTTAGTAAGAACTAATGAAAAAAAATGCTAGGAATTAGATATTTAAATATAACAAAAACAAATGAGGGTAATGGTGCTATGCTTCTAATTGGATAAGCAATATATAGATACATGTATTTTCTAAGAGGGCTTTGATCTGACAAGTACTTCACTTGGATTTCTCAAATGCTTCCTCTAGGAATTTCAATTTACTTTTGAAAGTGTCCAGATCGAAGTAGCATGACTTGAACCAAACAAGGTCTGATTGCCTTGTGTTATGATTGGTCCTGGTATGCAGTATTCTTCTATTGTTGTAGATAACCGCGGTATTTTCAGGTAAGTTTATTCTTAGCTGGTTTTCGTGGTCATATACCATCTTCTCAAACTGTTGTAAACCTCTTAGGAAGTCTCTGAAAACTAATCTTTCAGTGACTTTACCTGGAGAGGTGGTCAATGGATCTTCTATTCCCTCGATCTTTGGTACGTTTGTCAATTTGTTGTAGATACCATAAGTGAATGGGGCTTGGAATGGTGGAGAGTAGTTTACACACTTGACTAGGTATTCATAATTGCCGATCAACGTATTATGCTCATTACTCTCATATTCTTCTACAAGTGGCTTCGATTGGTAATATCTCTTGTTTTTGTTCTTGAAGGTATAATTGATTGGAACATGTTGTAGAGCCTCGTAGGCTTCGTTATCTGTTTCACGAATATTTCTGGCCGCGTAAAGAGAGTCAACAAATATATTTGTATCATTCTCGGATTCATTTTTCAAAGCATGTAAGATTTTGAACCCCGGAACGTTTTCCAGAAATTGTAAGTCCATGTGCAATGGAGATGCTATGTTTTCGAATGGAATATTGTAGTCATGTGGCGGAGGCAAATCCTGATCATAATCTTTCAAGTTTTGGTTGGTTATATCAAATACTTCACCATAAAATGTTTTCCTCAATGGTCCTATTCTTTCACAAAGGTTTCTGACCATATATATATTTGCATCATTTGCATCAGTTTCATCTCTGATTGTTGGCATTCCAGATATAAACGTAATACCGAATTGTTGCAAATTTACCAGTGTCCTGTACAAGAGCTTATCATCATTCATCACCTGGTCAAAAGAGAAAAATGAGCCATCTCTGTTCTTATCTATCTTGCTATTTAGTAGATCTCTGTTCCAAAAGACTCTCTTGTGCTTCGACATTTGATTTCTAATAGATTTAGTCAAGAAAGAGGAACCTTTATACTTGAAGAAAAAATCGAGATCATAGGCATAGCTATCGCCATCGCTCCAATCAACTACCAGTCTCTTACCATCCTCAGAAATGTTGACAGATCTAGGAACAGTGGCCCTTCTACCGTTATGTTCATCCAGAAGCTCAGCTGTTGTTACTAGTCTTTGACCTGAAACAGGGTCCACTGTCTTTGGAGATTTCGATGCATCCCTCAAGAATATATTATTGAAACATACTGTGAATGGCCTAATCTTATCTTGTGTGTCTGGTGTCGCATCCAATGAAGTGGGGACCGAATCATTAGGCTGAACCATGGATTCATGCAAAAATGTAACAGTGGTGGACTCATCGGTAAATGATGCATCGAGAATCTTGCCGCTGGCTTGCGAGTATAACCTGGTGTGTCTCAGCAGGGAAGTAGCTGCATTGTGTCTGAATCTTCGCATATGACTTCTAATCATCTGTAATTGTAATTTTGTATGGGTTTTTATTTACTGTATTAGTGAGAGTATGTAAAAATTACGTTCCTTTAAAGACAGTGATTGTCCTACGCAAGCGTTGTTGCGTAGTGTACAGTTTATATATGTTTTTTGGAAGCAGTTAGAAGAGAGAGGGGGTGGTTGTAGTTGCGCAGTATTGTATTGATTACAAAATGGACTTTATTGCATCAATTATTCGAGAGGGGGGGTCATCCATAAAAACTTCGTAATTGGTAGATGTACTTAAAACTGGTTGGGCAGGGCTTTCAAATTTAGGGATGATCATCAAGCAGTATAGTGATATGCAATGTAGTCCTTACAGAAACCTCTCCCTCTTCTCCCTCTCCCTCGCTGTTTGTCAGCTTATCTTTCGGATGGTTCCGTCATACTATACTGTGATACCTCCTGGGAACCGTGGGCAAGTCCTGCTCCTACTCTCCCTAGAATCTCGATTAAACATTCCCAATTCTGTCTCTCTGCAACAAAAGTCCTCAGGCCAGTGATATCCTCTCTACAATTCAAAATACAAGAGACCTCTGTGAAAATTGAGGGGTGAGCTAGAGGGAAACTGGGGATCTGATCCATGCTAGTGTGATTAGAGAAACTTAATCCGTGTGCTGGGGACATTAAAGCCCGACAGCGAAACTACAGGCTTATTGACGTTACGAGGTTAATGCGATATTTGATACACAAGAGTTAGATAATTAGTAACTTATCTCCAGCAGTAGAAGACCACTCAGCCGAAATGGATGAATGGAGTTTTTCATACAGAATTTCCATTGACACCGGTGAACACCGTCAATACTTAGAACAGCTACCATAACAAGACTCAGATTTTATTTCCAGCAATGCCTCGGAGATGCAAATGCTACAATTATATGAAAACTAATTCTTGTGTCTATAAGAGGTTACTTATCTTTCTTAAATATCACTACAAGCACCGTATGGGTCCATTAAGCAGGTAATCTATGAATATCTGAAAAAAGAAACTGTATGAAAAATGCTATATTAAGGTGGAAATTCAGGAACTATTATTATATTACGTAGCCGATTTCTCAGAGGAGAATGTGTATGATTTTGAGTGGCCTCGCCTTGGACTTGATACTTCTATGTTTCCTATACTTGCTTTCCTTGAAGAAGATGGTGTCTTTGATAAATGCTGGCTATAACTCAATTTTCGTTTTGGTGTTGAGTTTGATCTATGCTCTTTCCCATTGAAGGCCTTCTCATTCAGCTCATTCAAGGGCCCATCAGCAAATTCGTTCTGTAACTCCATAAATTCGTGGTCTTGTGATCCTCCAATGACTGGTGTACCTCTATATCCATTCACAACGGTTCCTTCTGGGTTATAGTAGAACTTGTAGTATATATACTGACCGCCAATATAAAAGTCCAATCCCATTTGGAATAATGCAAAAAATTCAAATAAAGAACTGGTGTCTACGTTTTTTTCACCGCTGTTTAAAGACAACAAAAAGGATAACTTGACAGTATCACCACATAACCAACTGATCAACAGAATAATCTTGAATCCTTGAACTGATTTTAACTTGTGCAGGATTGAAATCTGTGGTAAAGGCAGGAGCGATTCTACTAACAAACTGATTCCACCGATTAAGGATCCCACATTATGTGCAAAATTCTCCCAAGCTATCACTTTTGTTATCAACAGAGTGAAAGAGAATTGAAAAGTTGCAAATATGATGAGGAACTTCCAATATTTGCGATCATCGTTCCATTGCCAGAAGGAGCCCACTCTTTTGAAACTTGGGTCAAAGAATTTCAGAAACTTATAGACAAATACCAAAAATATCTTGAATATAAATCCCATCAGTCTCTCAAAAGATAATGACCGCAGTAGGTTCTTCCATTCGTCACTGAACATTCTTGGTTTGTTTCTGATTGCAAAGTACTCAAACCAAACATCATGAATCAGCTGTGTGAATGGCTCTACAGATTGTAGATTATCGTATTTATACTCTTCAGGACGATACTTTAAAGTGGTTCTTAAGAGTAACAATTGTACCAAAACCATGATTATTGATTGTCGTAATAGTGTTACTTCGTATGGGACAAAGAAAAAATACGATATCCTTAATATACTCGCTATCAGCATAGTTGCACATATGTCAATTGAAAACCCAAATGCAGTTTGACACCTCTCAATACTGAGAATGGCTGCACCGTAGGAGAACAATGGTGTACAACTGTATATGTAACCTGTCAGAACTCTCATCGTGAGCCATTCTGGGATATAGAACTGGTCAAGCTTGGGCAAATATGATGTTAGGGTCACCACATAACTGTCCTGATTCTTGGCTGATTCAGCAGCTGCCTCAGCTATTTGCTCAACAGCGGCAAGCTCATGCTCTTGTATTAGTTCAGCCCCATCCATTATGTAACTCGGTATGGAATTTGGTGCTCTGAGTAATCACACACAATTGAAAGTATTTTGGTGTCTGCAATTTGATTAGGATATCCCAAAAGCTTTTAAGTTATTGATGTGCTCGACCTCCACTGATAGTTGTAATTACCAAAGTGTCAATATTAACCACTATGATTTCACTATAGCCACTCAAACGATGGTCGAAATTCGCGTAAAAACCCTATTGTTTCTTGAAAACTGATGCGTAGTAGACTCTTCACCGAACCCCAGAATAACGAACTCCTCGAATATACATTAAATTGGATTTAGGCAGTAATCAATACGTAAAAATACAAGCTATAAATCTACATCCATTGATTTCTTCAAACAAAACAATATGCAGCTACGCCTTGAACTTTCCTTCAGCATCGCAGTCACTTTTCTCGAACGCCAGGTTTTTGTCAAATTCCCGAGAGATGCTACGTGCAATGGAATGTGGATCAATCAAGAAGTATAAAGAGCTAATATTGTTATGAGAGTTACTGATGATAATAAGAGCCAACAGTATTCTTGTTAAATAATAAATTAGTGTTACATGTTATATACCAATATCTTGCTTGATATCTGTTTAAATAGATTGTAAGTATTCATGGCGAACGGGTAGGGTGTCTGCATCAGGTCTATTGTAAGCTTGCCATTTTGGTTCATCCTTGAATAATCTTAGTGCCTTAATATGATTGGTCTCTGTGAGTGTGAATCTGTGATAGATACCTGCGGGTAAGATAAGTAAATCACCTGGACCAACTTTGCATCTGACCCATACGTCATCCTTCCCATTACGCACATCGAAGTAGCCTGAACCTTCAATGCAATATCTGATCTCTTCATCCTCGTGCAAATGCTCTTTGTAGAATATTCCGAGCTGTTTCTCAAGTGCATTTTTATCGCCTTTGAAAGTATCAACATTAATAGTGACAATGTCTCTGTTTTTATAGTTGCGCTCTTTCGCCAAAATATCAACATCTGCTTGATCTGCTATATGCTTGTATATCACACCAATCTTTCCAAGATCCTCTAGAGCTACAGTCTTACCGCTGTTGTGTGGCTGTCTAAAGTCGACACTGTCGTTTTCGTCATGTACATATATTTCCACCATTTCAATTCTTATTCTGATATATCGGTATAATCTGCTACTTCTAACAGTTCGAATAACCTGTTTGTATGAGCTCGGTTACGTAGAATATATATACATCTGTACATAAAGAGTTATATATGTATAGATTAGTTCAGTTCTTTCTTGTGATATGGATTACTAATAAAAGGTATTGGATAGTGGTCCAGAATTGTGGCACTGGGGGATGGTGGTGAGGGGACCCTTCTTTACTCACAAAGTTCAAAATGTGTGACGACTAAGAAAGTTATCGGTTGTAGGTACTTGTCACTTAGAACACTCTCTTACCACAAAAATGACGAACCAAGGATATCATTCTTTGTATCGTTGATTGCAATTTACATACTTTGCCAGGAGTGATAAAAACTGTGACTTTCTGCTTAGAATTGTTCAATTCATGAAGAATGAAAAATAAGTGTTTTCTATAAGAAGTAGTACACATATTTCAATTTTATTCAAGCATACATATCAAGGTTAGATGCTATTGCATTTTACATGACTGGCTAGAATAATCTCGATCACTAACAGCTACTAGTAAATATTTGCTTCAATGCGTTTAAAGTACTTATATAACTCAATACGAAATCACTAGTTGATAACTCTACAGCAAAACTGTCAACTAAGAGAATATAACGTTTAATAAGCTTCTATGGCCAAGTTGGTAAGGCGCCACACTAGTAATGTGGAGATCATCAGTTCAAATCTGGTTGGAAGCATTTTTTTTAATTTTTTGGTTTTTATCCTCCTAAGGACTTTATGCAGACCCTCTCATAGTTGTTTAATATTAAGAACAATGAATCTATCAGGTAAAAGTTTGTATTTATAAGATATTATGAATATATTAAGCTATTCTACAGCGATAACTATGTTCTTTGTCTTTTCGGGGAGGGGAATAGATCATTTAAGTTGACTTCAAACTCCATTGGTAGTTCTTCCATGTAAATAGAGCTCCTTTTATTATCTGCTGGTACTGATTTCAAACAAGAAGTGTCTATATCAGAGCATTTTGTACACTTGGATGGATTCTCAGAACAATGCGTTGATCGTAGTGCTGATACTGCATAGTTTGACTTAATGGATTCTGTTGATAGGCCCGACTTTGACATAGTGTCCAACAAAATATCACTTCTCCGTTGTGGAGGCTTCGCACTTAAAGTGCTTGTAATATCGCGACATACACATGCAGTATTATCATTACAGAACCCACAATTCCCCTTATCTACGTCATTTAATACAGCGGCAAAAGAAGTAGTTGAAGACCTCGGAGTAATTGAGGGTGAGCTCGAGTTCTTTTCTTGTTTACGTTTCAATGACACGGCCTCCATAGGCTGAAAGTTCTTTATTGCGTTGCTCAAGAATTCGTCCTGGAAGAAAGGTTTTATGTCCTCGTTCCTGGCGTTCTCCTTCAGACCATCCAGATCAACGTTCTTCATGCAAATGTAGCATTTGGAATCCTCCTTCGACTCAGAGATCGTCTTTTCCAGCTCCACAATCTTCTCGTTAGAACTCTGCTTGTACTGATCAAACTCACTAGCCAGTTGCTTGTACTTGCTCTGCCACATCTTCACCATCCCTTGCAAAGTCTCCACATTGTCCTCCAGCGTCTGGAGCTTGTTCCTGCTGCGCTCCCTGTACGCCCGCTGCGCTTCCCTATTCTGCAACCGTTTCCGATTGGGCCCCGACATATGCTTCGAGTCCTCACCAGTTGGCGAGTCGCCCGCAGGGGATACTTTCGCGCCCGCATCCATGGAAGGGGACGGCTTGGCTCTTTCGTGGCTCCCTTTCGGACGCAACGGGGGCAGCTTCCACTTCTTGGAAATATGTATCTTGGACATCGCCATCTTCTCGGCGACAGAGTCCTTAGGCCTCAACACCGGGTAGTTCTCTCCCATCGATCCCAGAGCAGTCAGCATCGGGTATCCACCGCTAGGCCACACATCGTCCCCACACTACATAACAGCTACTAAGCACTACACACATATATATACTATTTTACACCCAAGTGAGGGCATTTCAACACTTTAATTAATGCACCCTCAATCGCAGTAATCAATGCGATGCCCTTTGTGTACAGAGATGATAAGTAAGACCTCATCGACTTGTCTTAGATAAAAGGAAATTTCACTATACAGGATAACAATAAACAGCTCCTCTGCACGATGCTGTCTAAGCAGAAACGATGCCTTCCAGGCCCACCTAGCCTTCCCCCCCCAAAACACCACGATAGAAACTTTCTTCAGACACCCGGTTTTCTCCCTGGATTATCTGGGTATACGGTATGTATCACGCGGGGTGTCCGTGGAAGGGGTGGAAGGGGTGGACTCGATCCGTTCGTATAGTACTACAGTATCATGTGACTACATTGAACAGAAATTAGATTTAAAGGGTGGCCCTGGCGAAGGGTTCGCATGGCGCTGCTTTACGGTTGAGTATAATTTGACGTTTGGTATTTCAGTGTGACTACAAACGTGTATTTAAGTTGGCTATTTTTTTCTTGTCCTGCTCTAGTTTGATCCTGGTATGTATTCGCCATGGTGCTGGTAGTTGAAGCGTTTGGCTCTGAGAATGAGGTCAAAGGTGTGAGTGTGATGCGGAACTTGCACATGCTGTGCTATGTTGTGATATATCTGCGGTTTGTGCGGGACAGGTCCGTGCTGAACATGTTGCTGGTGTATATTGCGCTGTCGTTGGCCGGGTTCTTGAAGGACCTGCTCGTGTCCTACCTGCACAGGCAATTGGAGACCATGCGGGACGGTGAGTCCTATAGGCGGAACAGCAACGATGGGAACGGGCTGCTGGAGACAGAGGTGATCAGAACCATACTGATCAAATCTGTGCGGTACTTGCAAATCCTGATAGTGGCGGAGGCACTGTACTGCGTAATGTATCACGGGTACAGTGGATCTCCGTTATTCTACTACGACAGTCCCGGAAAGGTGGGCGATGTGGTAGAGCCGGCTTTCCATTACAAATACGGCTATGTCATCATGAACCTTATTGGGGAAGAGATGCCCTATATGTCCAGCCGATGGAAGCTGCTGGCGATAGACGTCGTGCTGCTAATTCTACAGTTAGTGGTAATAACAAAGTCGTTGGAGCCCGAGCTAGACGGCATAAAACTGATCATCCCAGAGTTGAGAACACACCAATTGGGGATGGCCAGTATTCTGCTGTTCAACACTACATCCTCCCAGGACAGCAGCCGACTCATCACACTGTGTACATGCCAAGAACCAGACCGTTGTGAGCACAACACATCGCCATCGGCACTGCCGAGAACAGAGAGACGATCCTACGGAGCTACGTAAAACCCCTTCATCTAATATATAGATATAAGCTAATATTCGTAGAATCCACAATATAAATGAAAACTAATCACCAAGAACGTCATTGTGCACCACGCAGATTCTTAGAAAGAAATTTTTCAACTTTCTCTTTTTGAAATCCTTTGCTAGAAATCTCAAAGGAGTTTACAGGGAGCGATGAGCAATTGCGATGATCAAATGGCAAGGCAAGTACTCATAGAAGTGTAGTTAGTTGTTCCCAAACTTTCAATTCTTGTTTGTCTATCTGCTTCTTAAAATAACAAGGGATTACAAAGAACAATGGCAAAAGTTAAGAAAGGCAAGGGCAAAGGCAATGGTGGTGGCAGGGAGCACTTTCAGCGTGTAAACTACCTTGCGCAACTATCTCGACACGTAGCACAAGCGACCGGTGATGTCTCACTCACCCAGTTATACAATCGTAACTTGGTGCAAGTCAGCCACAAGACCAAAACCCGCTTGAGCCCCTCGCTCAAGCGCAGTATGTGCAAACAATGCAAGATAGCGCAAATCCCCACTATCACTACCAAAGTGAGCGTCGAAAAGCATACAGGCTGCCTCGCCATAGAGTGCCAGTGCCACCAGCGCCCTCACAAGAGCAAGCGTGTCAACAACAAGAGATCAGTGAAACGCTTCCCCATTAATGCCTGCAGATCACTGGATCATTGATCTGCGCGACCCTTTTACTCCATCTATGTCCCCCCCAACACCCCCACCACTCACAAAGACTCTGCCTTTTACCCATTATGCGTTGCGCTATGAAAAAAGGCTACATCACTATCTACTCCTTTTCAGCAGTACAAGAGGAATTCAGAGATAGCAGATCATCACTACATACGCCATGATCCAACTTGTACAAATGTCCCTCGCAGGATACTCGAATCGAGAGAGAACTCACGTCCCTTCGCTATTATATACACCGGGTATGTGTGTAGTGCGCACCCTTCTGTGTGATTCTCTTTGGTGTCAAAGACGGGTGTCTCCCACACAAAACGTTGTGTCCACATATGTCTCTCTGTCTCTCTCATGTCCCTTATCCAGTGGCAGGCAGTGGCAGACAGTGATTCTCCCGGGTTTCCCTTCTCGTTGCATTCTCTTGTTGTCTTGTGAGTCCTCACACTTATCCACCTTAGAAGGCACCACTCCTCTGGGGGGCTCCTACCTTTTCGTACTGGCTACTAGTGCTTCGTTACTCGTACTCGTAATGAAAAAAAATGAACAACAGGTAGATGTGTTTACTTTTTGACTTCCTTCGCAGGCAACTTCCTCGTTATATAAGCATATGGAATTTCACATTGCGCAATCGGCCCGGATAATTGGTGGTTTGCACAGTAATAGCAAATTTTAGCGGAAACTGTTGCAAGCAATGGATTACTTGCAGGAGATAAAAGAGGAAGTGCGATTGCAGGAGAGGAGCGAGAGCCTGGGGCTGGGGCTGCAGCTGATGACGCCCACGGAATCTATACATGAGGCGCAGGAGATTCTGGAGAGCAGGGACGCGGATATTACAATGGCGGATCTCTCCAAGGCGCTCGAGATACCGACCACGCCCGTGGTGGAGATCGAGTCTGTCTTTGCGGACTCGCCGCTGCTCTTGCATGCCGTGGACACCACGCCAATTGCGCATGGCGGAAGCGATATAGGCCTCGGGTTTCTCCCCGCATCGCCGGTGGTGCAGAAACTGAGATCTAACTCGTACTCTGCCTCCATCAACAACAACATGACCTACCATTTCAACGCAACGATACTGAGTAACGTGGCAGATACTGCCAACACGGGCACAACAGCCAGCATGGGCGCAAACAGCCCTAACCCTAATTTATTGAGTCCCAGATCCCTGGGGTCGTCTTTCAAGAAGCATGTTGTACAGAGAGGTGCATCCGTGGACGCTGTCTCTCTAGATCTCCACACAAAGGAATACACCGCCGAGTCGCCGGGCTACTTCGATATAGGTGACTCTAAGAGAAACTCACTACAGAAATTCAGAAGCAGCTTGAACATAGCAACAGCCCACTCAAGCAGCAAACTACTACAAAGAAGGAACTCAAGAGCCTCTATTTCTGCTTCTAGCCCCATGTCCAACCTGGGATACTTTGAAGACTACAACCACAACTATACAAGATCCAGGAAAGGCTCAATTGCATCCGCGACTACAACAGTAACTCAAAGAAACACCTCTTTGGGGAGTAATGTAAGAAGAAGCTTATCGAAAATTGCATCAACTACAGGAACGATAAAGCGGGCATTCTCTTCGGCTTCATTAAATGCAAACAACGCAAAAACTGCCAACCCCGAAGGAAATAGTAACGATAATGGCTTTCATGAGACTATGAGCCATAGCTTTAGCAGGATGTCCCAAAATAGTGGGAGAAATTCTGTTGCAGATGTAAGAAATGGTATGTTTAATCTGCATATATCTCGCGAGAACTCAGCATATTTGGAGCCAAATACAATCTCAGATGACGAGCTGTCTAATTCAAGCTCTACTTTTACGAATAAAATGCTATTGGAAGATGGATATTCTTTGCAAAATAGTACGCCAGTTGAAAATTGGTCCAATACTGGTTTCGTAGGTATCAAATCTCAAGGAAAATATCGAGAAGACAGGGGTGAAGATGACAAGTTTTTAGTTGATATCGATAAACTAACTACTGAAGTACCCGTTATATCAGTAACCGATAGACTTGGCTCGAAGAATTCTACACCCTTGATAGAACAAAGTAGTATTGTAAATGCTGAGGTGAAATGCAAGGGCCGCAATAGAAACAACTCTAACGCTTCATCATTGGCCAGTGGTAGTACCCAGAAAATGGGTCTGGATGAGTACATTAAAGTTCTAATAGGTCAACAAAATCTGGAAGACGAGAGACTTGAATATTTAGAGAAACGATTCAAAGAGTGCGGCTGGTGTTCAGAAGAAGAGTTACAAACCATAAGAAGAAAAAGAGTTATGATTAACAGAAAATGGGCGAACAAAATATCTCGCTATCAGAACAAATTAGAATTATGAGGTTCATGGATGCCATCTTTTGTTCTCCTCATGCTTAAAAAAAAATCAAGTGCATAACATTTCGAAAGATCGAGAAATCCCTTTTTCTCATTTTTGCTACTGCTCTAAAATAAAGTTTGATAACAACTGTACTAATTACTTAATATATTCATTGTCGCGATAGGAGTTGGGTGGTTCTACGGATAAGCATATATCGGGCATTATACCTATATCGAAAGTACTTTCCGAAGAATGTGCAACCATGGATCTAATTGCTGGTTTTTTTTTGCTCTACTACGATACTTTTAGTAGATGTCTGAAATCTGGAACCAGGTTTGTTACTTGTTTTGGAGAAATTGATAACAAGTAAAGTAAGCGAGAGTTTTTGTGTTAACTTTTTTTTTGTCGACAATTGAAAACAGCAATTGATTGTTTTTTGATGGGCAAGAAAACTGTACACTGTTTCAATTTGTTACTTAATCAAGTATTTCAAGGTTGGAAAAGCTGGGACATTTTCGTTTGGCACATCTAGTTGTTATTGTTACAACTTTATTGGTGCATCCCAGGCTACCATGAAAATGTCGAAAGACTTTTTTCGGTGCCCACGTTACAACCATCTCAGGTAGAAAACTGCTTATCAGTGTTGTTTTTATGCAGAGTTGTGGAGAGTCTGGACCCATTTGTCCTTATTTTGCCTTTTTCCGTTAGTTTTCTACTTTTGCTTTTGTCAGTATGCACTCTTTGCTTCTTTTTTCTTTTTTTTTTTTGAGAGTTCCTCAAATATGATTTACGGGTTTTGAAATATACACGTACAAAATGAGCTTTACATTCTTCCAATATGGCATGGTTATCGATTTCAAATAAAGTGTTGCTAAATTAAACTTTTCAATTCGATATCGAGTTGATTTCTACAATAATTGCTAATGATAGTTTTAAGCCCGCCTCCTGTTATTTCATTTTTTACTTCTTGATATTTTATGATTGATCTAGTATGCCTATTCATTTTCAGCTTAAATGCCATTTCATTTTGTAGCCATTCATGACTTCCCTGCTTATAATATTTTAATATCGTGATGTGCAATTTCTTTCAGCTGTTATATGGAACTGCCTTCGTCCTACAATTATTGATTCCGGTTCAATAAGAATAAATCCAATTTTTTTAATTATCTTTATTTCTATTTATTTTTTTCTCACGAAGACAAAAAAATATACATAAGTTGTAAATAATTGCTATAATTGTGATACTCTATTTCTCCGCTTTTGGTTGACTATTACTATGCTAAAATCTTCTACTATAGCATTTCTATCCAATTACATATGACCTTACCCTGGTTCAACAAAACTCTAAGAACCAATAATTAGACGGTGCGATAATTGAAAAGAGTAGTAACACATAACAACAAAAAATCTATATTTCTATGCTCAAGATTAGAGTAGTTCTCTATTTATAAATAATAACCGTAGAAGGAAACAAATACAATAAATTATACAAACCTCACAGAAGAATTCCGTTTTTTTTTTTGATCTGTTCAAGCAACTGCTTTGATTTCTGCTCATTGATCTCTTCCAATTTAGATTTCCAATGTCTATTTTCCTGCAACAGACCATCAATCTTCTTGTTCAAGTCATCTATGTGTGAGTTTAATTGTGCCAGTTTCTCGAGATTCTCCATACGACGCTGTTTCTTCCTTATCCTGAAACGCGCCGAGGCCTCTGAGTTCTTGCGACGCTTCTCTAAAGCTTTCAGTAAAAGGCTCTCGTTGTCCTCGACTTCGTCTTCACTGTTTGCACTGCTGTGGCCACCAGTTGTGGTAATAGCCCTGTTGTCCCACTGCGAGGAAGTAGTTACAACAGCATCCTCGTCATCGTCACCCGATACTCTAGCGTCTTCTGTGGTATTCTTGTATGTATAATCTCGGTCGGACTGGGCACCCGCTACTACTGGTTTAACCTCATTGCTCTTGTGTTTGCTCTTGGACCTCACATTTGAAGCACCTCCTTTATTGATGGACTCGATGATCTCTGCGGCATTTCCACTGTTTACCAGCAACAGCGACACTAGCCGAGACCCCAATTCGGAGTTCTCCATGATCATTGACCGGATCCGTTCCGACACGCCAAGCACCGATGACGGCAATTCTGTGTTCTCCAATCCCATGCTGTAATGTCTGTGGGTATGTAAATATGCGCGCGTGTGTTTTACGTGTAGATGTGTCTGTGTCTGTGTGTTTGTGTATGCTGAGTTATGGCGCGTATTTCTAGACTTCCCACCCCAGTAATTATAATGTAGCCGCCAAAACCAAGCGTGGAATTGGTGCTACTAGTATTACATGCTACATATATATACTTGTGCCCTTATTACATACATCGTACCGTATTTGTATCTAATTGTTCTTTTGTTTGGGGAGCGATGCCACCACCACAGTTGAGTCACGTCCAGGCCATAGTATAGATACTATTAAGTCTTTCAATAGGGGGAAGGTATAGAGTTCTTTGTCTTATCTTTATTGTTTTTTTCACTGCAAAATGCCCACAGTTTACCATGGAAATCTAATCATTAAGCTTAGATGTATCGATTTTTGGCCTTGGTGAGATGAGATAGTACTATTCGCTATCTGTGTCTGCTTTGACATTCCTACTGCCCCACTACACACTTTTGCCAAAAAAGGCTCCATCTCTCTGGGAGGGGCAGGAGATTGCGAGAAAGAACAGCAAGTCAATACATAGATGAATCAGCTCCCCGGCCAAGAGTCACGCTCATGCAGAGTAGAGCTGTGGATGTTAGTAATACCGAGCAGAGTGGGAATCACAGTTTCTACTTTCAAGAAAACCTACTAAATGACATAGGCCACCTTTGGAAGAGCTGCATTAACCACATATATCAATCACGTGAACCTGGTAAAGAAATGGGCCTTTGTGAAGCTGTTATAGTAGGCTCTGCATTGGTAGTTGTACGCCAAGGGAAGTAACAAGCACGGATACACTTACACATAAATGGCTAAGGCGAGTTCGATGTGGAAGGAAAAAGTGAGTGACTCGTTGACTATCAGTACAACTCTTCACCACAGTTTCTTCTAGCGGGAGGACTGCAGAAGGACTGAAAAATTCCAGTGGGATCTTCTCATTCGATATCTCTGTTGATGGCCTCTATACCGGAGGGGAAAGATATTTGGGTTGGGAGCCAAGATAGCCACAAACCGCGCGGCTCCTTTCCCTGAGTCCCCCGCTTAGCAACTGTGTGTTTGCATGACTTCGGGGCTGTCTCAATTTTGTGTAACACCGGAGTATTTGTCCTACTGTGTTTTCTCAGTTCTGAGTTTATTTTCTGGCACCACAGTTTTTGTTTTACTGCGTCTTCATTAGCGTACTACATGATGATTGTTGTGGTGGGGGCGGAGAGACAAGCCGTGCATGTGTGGTATCGCATACTTCTGAACGATGTGGTTACTTTTGACATATATATATAAATATATATATAGACTTTTCATATATGTGGGTGAAAAAACAGAAACAACCAAAAATTGAACTGTATGTATGCTGTATATCTATGCAAGGCCGCTCTGTAACGTTTGGCCGATGTATGCTACAAATAAGGGAGCTGCTCTCTCTAGGTCGACGTCTCGTAAGTTCTTGTTCATTTGCACAAACTGGCGCTTCAGCCTGTTTAGTCTTGGAAGAGTAAGTTGAGGGGCGTCTGCAGGGATGTCTAAGAACAGACAACGGTCATCGTTGATGTCTCTAACGTCTTCGGAGACGATGATTCTCTGCGGTCCCCCGATTGCTTGGGCGGCCTGGCACTCGCGCACGATGATACGCACAGTCTCGGTCAGCTTAGCGTCTAGTAGTCGCACGAAGTCTGCGCCTGTTGCTGCTTTCAGCAGTGTTGGGTTGTTTTGTGAGAGACGATTCATCGGTCCCGGGGAAGGGGACCCGTTACGGCTGGATGACTTATCGCTGATTCCAAGGAGCACTTGATCTACTAGTTGTTTATGTGTAGGCAATAGAGTCTCTGGAGACACGACTGTAGCCATTGGAGAGTCCCATCTGTTAGACGCATCTGGTTCTTCAAACCGCTGGATCAATTGGTCCAACAGCTCTTTGCCCCATCTTGGCGACTCCTCGCCGTTTTCGTCCCTCTTCAAGATATCTGCATATGTGGCCATGCAATGCACCAACATGAAACCAGTGTTGCTATTCTTACACTCACAGTGCAGCTGGTATCTGAACCCCTTAATATAGTTCAAGGAGTCTACAATGACAATGGTAGAGCGGGACAGATCCCGACGCACAGCACTCATGATCTCGTTTCTCAGCTTACGTTCCGCATGCGTGTCATTATAGTCTTCCTCACGCGTCTCACGACCCTTGTGCCCCAACGTCTCATCACTATGGACCACTACGTTGGCTCCTTTCTCCCTGAGATACCCTGCAAGCTCGCGCGCAACAGTACTCTTCCCACTCAGCGGGAACCCACACATCAATACCAACGGCATCTCTTCCTTTTGAAACTCCTTGGGAAAGTAACTTGCAGTCTGTGATTATTTTTTTCTCTCCACAACAAGATGTGCTTAGAAATACCAGTACAAAGATCTAAGACTTTTGCCTTGTGATGCTAGTTTTTCTTTGTCAGCTAGCCGCCATGAGTTCCCCATCTAGTGCGTAGTACCCTTGCACAGTAAGCCATCGGCACTCCCGAAACCAGTTTTTTTGATCTTACGCAGTTGGCAAAGAAAAAAAAAAATTTTATACGGTCGTCTCAAGTTAGCTACCACGGAAGGGGTTCAATCTCAATTGTTCGTGCAGTGGCACATTCGTTGGGATTACGTGTAACCTTTTCTCGCTCACCAAATGGTAAATGAATAGTTACTTGTTCCAAATATGTCATTTTTACCTCATTGCTTGTTTTGGCATATGTCCCTTCTAATTATTTCTTTTGTTAGTTTCTTTGAACTTTTTTGAACTCTTTTTTTTTTTTGCATCACCATAATGCAAAATGGTCAAGGGACAAGGCAAACAAAATATTTCCCGTTTGGGATTTCACTTCTAATTAAGGTAAACGCATACTTCATTTAATGGGTTACGAGCTTGCTATTCCCTGGTGGGAACAATGAAAAATTTGAAAGGGAATGGAATGACACGAACCTTTTTTCTTCTTTCCCACTTCACCATTAACTCTTACCACAGAGCTATTTTTGCCGTTAATGGGAAAGAAAAGTCTCTACTGAGCTTCCTGGGCCCGCGATTTGATCGTGGTGGGAATAGATATACGACCATCGTGTCTTTTATTTCCTCTCTTTCACATTATGTGCTACTTCTTTAGTCCTTCCCACTTGTGAAGAAAAAGATAATGATAAAAAACTTGTGGACTCCATACTTTTCTTCTTACTTGTATCAATCCGTACGTACGTTTCTAGCTCACCCGCATCCATGCAATCCCATAACATCCAGTTCCTTAGCTAGTCCTCCTGTTTAGTCGGTTTCTCTGCGTTATAACACCGCTTATCGCTTCTTTCTGTACCGAGGGCAAATTACCATTTTGACAGCACTTTTGTCTGTTCTGCTTTGGTGTTCTGCTTTGGTGTTCTGCCTGGTGTTCTAAGTAAATCGATTCGATGTTCCTTCACTCCAGACTTCTTCCAACCCCTTGTCCTCCCTTTCTTCCCTTCCTGTGTGATTCCCACGTACAGATGTTTTTAGTTTCTGTCCTTGCGGGACAAGAGGTTCCTGCTGGGTTTTAGCACTTACTCATCATTCCAATCTCATCTCTATCTTTTCTGTGAGTGCCCAAAAGTGCCCAGAACTAGCCGATTTGCCCGTTCTGCGCGTCCTTTTCTTCCTATCCATAAGCACTACAACTATTGTAGATTGTGCTGCTCGCTATCCCAAGGGCACTTCTTACATGTACCTGGTTGCCATGTCTGCTTCCTGTCCTCTCTGCGCATGTTCCTCTCAATACATAAAATCCCGCACATATCCCCCTTCCCTCTTCCCCTTTGCCCCTTTTAACCCCTGGTGTATGTTTTTCTCTCTTCAAGAACAGGGCCACAGAGATAGCGCACGCATACCTCGCTCCCACGAAAACAATCTCCGGTCTCCCGAAATCATGGTCCTTACCTTGTGAACATGTAAGTCTCTTTGAAGGAGTGAAACCCACGCACAAGCACTTGTCTAATCCCCATTTTCTCGGATTAAGGCATAACCACCCGTACGACAAACTATCCCTTCCCACTTACAACCGTCCTAGAACCCAGTCAGAGCTAGAGGCAGAGCTAGAGGCAGTGGCCGAACCCGACATCCCATCCCACCGGGCCTCCCCCCCCCAGCCAGCCCCTGCCTGTCTTTTTTTTCTTTCTCTCTCACAGAAATCTTTGCGGGGAAGTAACCACTCTTTGAATCAGACACGACTAAGTCAAGAAACTGGTACGTTAAATAAAAAAGAAAGAAAAGATCGGGAAAGTCATACTTCCCGGGGCAAAGAACCACCTCCCCACAACACAGAAAACAATGCACAAGGCATCAAGAAAAAAAAAACACTCCCATGCTATCCTCCCCTTCCATCCGCACGCGATCTCTCTCCTGCCACATCCCACAACTCCCTCGATTCCCGGCTCACAAATCACTACAAAGAAAAGTGCTGATTAAAATCCCGCACCGCAACCACTCCCCTCGAGAAAACTTCCATCTTCAGCATCTTTTCAGCATCTTTTCAGAAATCTTCCAAATATGTTTATCTGCATACAATTCCACGTACAATTCAAAAAACAGTTTCGCAATGAAAAACTAAAGCTTATATCATTCCCACAGACACAATCGCAGCATAATCACCCGAGACACACGCAGAAGACGATCCTTCCCACTGGTACCTTATACCGCTAACTCCCTCTCTCTATCTCTCCCCCGGATTTCCCATTCGGAATTCCCTTCAAAAAATTTTTTTCTTCCCTTCAAAGTATATAAACTGCAGGGCTTCGACCCGCTGTGCGAATCCAGGAACCACTCCCCCCCTCCGATCAGCATATACATAATAATAACAAAAACCACTGTGAATAATATTCTTTCTAAATTTTTTATTTTTCAGAGAAAATAAAAAATCATTAATGCATTAAGAGGGTATAACACTGACTAGAACATGCATCCCGTACCGATCGCACCAAACTTGCATAGACCTTCTACCGGCTCCGCCAGGCTGGTAGTGAGAACGTCCAAGAACTGGGTGCTGCCTCCCAGACCTAGGCCTAACAGAAGAAACACCATCCACTCTGGTGCCAACTCTTCTCACACACACACAAACAATACACACACAAACAACGCAGGTAACGCTAGCAGCGCAACTACTGCTGTTAACAGTGCTGCGACTAGTGCCGCCAGCACTCCTGCGCCTCCTAAGCGGAAAAGAGAGAACTCCTTGCCTGTGAACTTGAAGAAAGTTAAAAAGGACTACAACAGGGTCGAGAACTGCCTCGCGTTCCTGAAGTTCGACGACGAGGAGGACACCACTACAACAAGCACAGATATAGACGACGACCTGTTCTCTAACACTTCACCGGTATCGTCTACGTGTACCCCTCTGACATCGGCCTCTTTAAACCTCAAGAGCGTGCCCTTCAATGGCGCCTCTGCTGTCAGTGGAGTTGGCATGCTGAACTTGTCGGCTGGGAAGAACGGGGCTCAGAAGAAACAACAGCGCGCAAAATCAGCACAGTACAGTTACAAGCCTTCGTCAAAGGATGACAGCAAATACGGCAACGAGTCCACATTGGATGGCGACCTCGACCTGGAGATGGAGATGTCCATGAACTTGGACGACAACATCAACGCGACGTCATTTACAACTGCCACAGAGTCCAAACCTGAGTTCTTCACCATCAACAACATAACTAACGCTACAACATCAGCATCACCTGCTCTTAACGACCCAGTGACTACAGACTCCTCCCTTTCCGCAAAGGAACTTGAGGATTTCTACAACTATATTCCACCTAGTTTGGAAGAATTGATTGATGAACAAGACGCGCACTCCAAAAATAACAACGGTCTCTTCAGAGACTCTCTGATGAGCAAGAGCTATGAGTCCATGAACTTAATGATGTTTAATGACCCTTCAAATACTGCTAGACAACAAGATGACCTAATTGTTGACACTGATGGTGACATGTTTGCATTTATTTGATGTTTTTATTTTATATTGGAAGAGATCAAAGGATAAAAAAATGGCTCGTGCTTCACCTAGAGTAGAAGCCTAGCCTATTTATGCTTGTCTACTTCTATTTTTGCCCAATTTTTTTTATGAATAATGCCAGTACTGTCCACCCCCACTTAACTCCAGCAAGATGCTTTTTATTTAAGTAGGTAATGACACTTGACCAAGTGTTAACCCTTGTTGATTTATTTTATTTTTGAAGTTCCACTCACAAACACAATTTATTTTATTCCGAACATTTATTATATCTACAAATGTCGTACACAAGGTACACTTTTGTAGTGAATTCCTTTTACATTTGATTTATTCATTGTTTTATTTTTACTATTATTCCGTTGACTTTCGATTAAAACTTGATTTTGAAACATTTGCCTTGTCTTTTTATTTTATTACTTTTTACCCACGTCCTCAACCATTATCTTTACAATTTACAATTGTCTGCTTTGGTGTTATTTTGGCGTTATGCCTTGCACTTGGTTTCTCTATTGTATTTCATCATGCTCTCAAAGAAACCTCTACAATATATTGGTATCCGTATACTTTTTTTTTGAATTTTTTTTTTTGATGATTCTAAAATTTGATGACATTCATTATTGACTTACAAACATTACATTTCCTTGTGATTATTGACAAAAAAAAAACCTAACGTATTTATTTATTCCATCTCTACACTGTAGATAATCATCCTTCTGATTACTATCCCAGTTTTTATTATTCAAAATATAATCATATTCAAGATATATATCATATTCGAATACATATTCCCATATCTCATCTCATTTCCCCTTCTCTAAGCTCATCGCATTATCTTTTTCACATGGCACGCAGCGTTAAGGCGTCTGAAAAATTTCAACGCGTGAGCCTTTAAAAGTGAATATACCTACTCCACCACTGTAGATTTACATTGCTAAAAAGACCTTCGACTCAAGGGCCACAAACACGATGGATATGGATGTCCAGCAGGTCAAGTTGAAGATTAAGAGATGGGAGCATGCTTTCATAGCCGAACACAACAGGCCTCCAGACAAGGATGATATAAGGCCCCTCACCGAGATGAAGCAGCTCTACAAACTTTACTCTGTGCTGAAAAGTAAGGAGCGTAAAGCCGAACCAATACAGAAGCAGCAGACGCCGCGTAAGGACTCTAATATGGTGCTTGGTCCGACCCCGCAGATATATGGGAAAGCGGTTAGTATTTTCGAGATGAAGGTGTCGCCGTTGAAAGTGGAAGAGACGCCTACTACCGAGGTAGAGGAAGATATAGAATCAGAAATAGAGTCATCAGTTAATAGAAGAAATAGCGACGAAGCTAGCGCTAATGAAGAGAAATTGGGTATACACTCAGTGAAGAAAAGACTATTCGAGTCACCAAAGAAAACAGAGAACACAACACATCTGGCCGTGCCACAAGTAACGCGGTATGGCCCCAATTCACCTTTGAAACTGGCCCAAACAGTTAGTATACGGCAGCATTTGTTGACACCTAAAAAAAAGAAGGCAGAACCCAAATCTTTATATACTCCGTCACCGTTGTTGAAACGCAACTCATCAAAAACCCTATACGAGCTTGCCCATGAGCACTTACAGTACGTGGAGGAGATAAAAGAACTTGATCAGCAATTCAAGAGTGAGATTGTACCAATACGACATGGTAACGGTCAAGATATAGGCGATGAAAGCGATGAAGTGCCCGAAAAGAAGAAAAGGAGAACTGGTGTGCTCAGAAGATTGCAATTTGATGAGGATGAAAATGATCGAACTATAAAGAAAGACTTACATAAGGAGTTACTGAAACTAAAATCAAGGAAAGTTAAGGAATTTCTAGGTAAAGAGGACAATGAACCTTCTGAAGAAGAAGAAGAGGAACAACAAAAGTCCGAACCCCTACCGGTGAAGAAGAAAAAACCAAAGAAATATAATCTAGTAAGCAACAACTTCCGTAGACTAAAACTGCCTAAAAAGAATAGAAACCCAAGATTTGGTCGGCGTAGATAGACAAATCAAAAAGCAAATATTATGTTACATTATTTGAAACTTAACTATTCTCTAGGACAATCTATTCTATGGTCAGGAGATATAGTTACATTCAGAAAGCAGAGAGCACACTCACAATATCGAATTGAACTTACGGATGTTTCAATCAGTAAAGGTAAGCATGTAAACTTACCTTCTATTGTACACTAATTTTGAAACTGCTATGATTATTTATATGTGTTATATCACATGTAACGTAGTATTTTGGATTTCGGAGATTATCATTTCACAGGCGAGGTCACTCTCTGCAAAATGGCTGCTTGATGGCAAGTCGATGACGCATTGTGATGAGGTATCGGTAATTGTGGATCAAATGATCTATTATAAAGCAATGAACGGTTGCCAGTAAAGGGTATTATGTTACACTTCATGATATCTTCTCAACAATTCCATTTAACACGCGCAACAATTGAGCCATCTAGTGCAGAAGCCACCACCCGATGACTCTGAACTACGCGAGTGTGCAATGTGTGCTGAGGATGCGAAGCGCCGTGATGTTAGGCCGCAGGCGGTTGTCGCGGAAAGCATTAAAACAAAGTACTTTATTTGATATCCCCATGGCGCCACCGGATGGTGTTTTGGGGCTGACGGAAACTTTCAATGCAGACGAGAACCCAAATAAGATTAATTTGACAGTTGGGGTATATAAAGATGGATGGGGTCAGGTGACAACCTTCCCTTCAGTGGCTCAAGCTCAAAAGATTATAGACATGGATGTGGGAATGAACACTGATCTATCATATTTACCGATAAGTGGGTGTGAGGATTTCAAGAAGCATACAATTAATTTTCTGTATAGGGACAGCTGCCCGCAAGACGGCCCTGCATTGATTAAGAATGATCGAATCAGTTTTATACAAACGCTAAGTGGAACTGGTGCATTAGCTGTCGCATCTAGGCTTTTATCATCTTTTATTTCGAAAAAGATATGGATACCCAAACCGTCTTGGCCTAATCACACCAATATATTTACCCAAAACGGTTTTACCAATCCTAGATTTTATAGCTACTATGACAGAGGCGATTTGACGATTGGAAGATGGTTACAGGAATTGAGGCATGAAGTTGGTAAAGACTCAAATACCAAAACACCACATTGTATTGTTTTACATGCCTGCTGCCATAATCCGACCGGCCTTGATCCGACAAAAAAGCAATGGGAGGATATAATGGATACTATTTATGAATTAGGAATGATTCCAATTATAGACATGGCATACCAAGGTTTAGAATCGGGCAAGCTGATAGATGACGCATATTTACTAAGACTATGTCTGGACACCAGCAGGTACAGGTCCTGGGATAACGGTCTATATCTGTGCCAATCTTTTGCCAAAAACATGGGATTGTATGGAGAAAGAGTTGGATCTTTAAGTATTGTGGCACCTGAACATGTTCCTGGTGTGAAAGAGGTCCTGGACTCACAACTTAAACAGATTATCAGAAGTATGTATTCCTCCCCTCCTGGATATGGTTCAAGAGTCGCTAAATTAGTCTTATCGAATGATAAGCTCAAGTATCAATGGTATTCTGATGTTGAGACAATGGTGAATAGACTAAAATCGGTGAGGGAAATGATACATGAGAGGTTACAATGGGAAGAGATAGTTAATTTTGAGCAACAACATGGTATGTTCTATTTCACAAAATTAGGACCTGATATTGTAAAAAAACTCAGGGAACAATACTCTATATATTTAACGAACGATGGCAGAATGTCCTTAAGTGGCGTTAATAAGAGCAATGTTGACTACTTATGCAATTCCATCAAGGCTGTGACATCTAGTAAAACATTACTGTAACCTAGTATTTATGAAATTCATATCACTATTTCTCGTTAACAAATAGTACGTAATTGATTTCTATGATTGATATAAAATCAATAATCGCAAAATCTTCTCCTAAGACTGATCAATGAACGGATTGTGTGTAATGGAAAGAATTTTCATGCAGAGATAGTATTTTGGGTTTGTAGACGTGGAAATAGTATATCGTGTATATAATTTAGAATAATGATAGAATAAGTAAAAACATTAAGGAGATAATAAGTAAAAAAAGAAGAATTGAACTTTTATTGTAACTTTTAAACAATTATTGAAATCATTCAACAGTGACAGATTTTGCAAGATTTCTAGGGAAATCAACATCTATACCTTTGTTTACTGCTAACCAGTATGACATCAATTGTAGTGGAATGATGTTTAGTAGACCTTGTAAACAATCAACTGTTTGAGGGACTTCCAACGTAACCAAGTTAATTTGCTCAGCCTTTTTAGCCCATACATCATCGTTTTCATTACAGATAATAATCGGTTTACCTTTTCTGGCAGTCACTTGTTCAATTGAAGATACAACCTTTGGAAACAAGGAGTCTCTAGTGCCAAAAGCAATAATTGGTAAGTTCTCATCAACAAGAGCCAACACACCGTGTTTCAATTCACCAGCAAGAACACCTTCAGAATGCATATATGATATCTCTTTGATTTTCAAAGCACCTTCCAACGCAGAAGCAAATTGGTAACCTCTACCTAGTAGAAGCAAGGATTTTTGGTCCTTCAATTCTGTAACACATAACTTTTTGATTTTGTCTTCCAAATTCAATACTTGTTTGATTTGACCAGGAATCAATTTCAACCCGTCTATAATTTCCTTTCTCCTCTCAATCTTTGAAACTCTATCATCGGAAAGAGATAATGCCACCATCACCAACGCTACATATTGAGAAGTGTAGGCTTTAGTAGAGGCCACACCAATTTCAGGGCCAGCATTGATATGGACACCACAGTGAGTCACTCTTGAAATTGAAGAACCGACAGTGTTGACAATACCGATAGTTAAAGCACCTCTCTCTAGACAGTAGTTCAAAGCAAACATCGTGTCTGCAGTTTCACCACTTTGTGACACAAATATACAAACATCTTCCCTGAACACAGGACTTCTCCTGTCCAAGAAGTCTGAAGCCAATTCAACACTTACTGGTATTTCGGACAGTTCTTCAAAAATAGCTCTAGTGGCTAGACATGAATGGTAAGATGTACCACAAGCAATCATTATCAATCTACGAGCTCTTCTGATAACTGGTAGCCAAGCTTTTAGACCACCAAGCATAACATTTTTGTTCTCAAAGTCAATTCTACCTCTCATAGTGTTAAAACTCGATTCGGGTTGTTCATAAATTTCCTTTTGCATGAAATGTTTGTAAGGACCCTTCATAATTTGCGCTAGCTCCATTTCCAAAGTTTGGATGGATCTAGTCATTGATGCACCGACTTCCTTTCTCGATCTATGAATGTGTAATTCACCATCATAAATGTGTGCAATATCGTCATCTTCCAGGAAAAGAACCTTTTTAGTATGCTTGATAACAGATGCTGCATCAGAAGAAACAAAAAATTCAACTGGTGTTGGGGAACCATCTTCTGACAAGAAAGCTCGAGATTGAGAATGTCTCAAGTTGAAGTCGTTAGCAGCTATTGGCATCAAATTGTTGTTATGGGCGTTAGCTTCAACATGACGAGCATTTCTACCTGAAACAGTTACGTTATTGTTATTGATTGCTTCACCACTAGCGGATACCAAAGGAGTGTCAGGCTTACCCATGGATTCATCTGGAAATTCGACATCCACAAAGTCAACTTTTAATTTCTTTTCTGATTTAACACCAACCAATAGTGGAGACCCCTTTCTGGTTGCAATAATTTCATTTGGATAATGGTTAGATTTACATAGTAAACCGTAAGAACCTTCCAACTCCAACAAAACCAATTTGGTCAATTCATGGAAGTCTAAATCGTGTCCATTCTTTAAGTTGGTATCATATAAATGCTTAAAAAGTTTAGCAATACATTCAGTATCGGTGTCACTTTCAAACTGGTAGCCCTTATTCAGTAGCAAAGTTTTCAACTCTCTAAAGTTAGTGATAATACCATTGTGAACAATTACAAATTCGTTATTTGGATCAGATCTTTGAGGATGGCAATTAATCTGCTTTGGCTCACCATGAGTAGCCCATCTAGTGTGGGCAATACCAGAATGTGACACAAATGTAACATCCCTATTAGGCTTCTGTAAAGCAATTTCTTTCTCTAAAGAGCTAACTTTACCAATTTGTCTAAAAATAAAAGTGGAGTCAAGTTCATCACCATCGATAGCGATACCAGTAGAATCATATCCTCTATATTCCAACCTTTTCAAACCATCCACTAATGTGTCGATGATCTCACCACGAGATTTTTCAACCAAGTAATTACAGTAACCAAAAATACCACACATTCTAGTATTGTATAAATTTTTTAATTCACTTTCAATCTAGTTTAGATGATGGAAATAGTGCAAAGGAGACTTATTTTTATAATCAGAATATTTTGCGTTGTACTAACTCAAAATTGAATTATCTTTTCTAAAAATCTGAGCACAAAAAAGTGATTGCAATGATTTTTTTATTGCAGTAAATTAATCTATTGGCTCGTTAACAACACAATTGATTAGAATTCCTATTGCAAGTAAAACGACGATTTGTATTTGCAATCTCAATAGTTTCACGTCTTAGCTCTCAATTTTTCGAGTCTTTAAGCAAAACGATTATAAGAAAAATCTTCTTTCTTTACTGACTTGAAAATGCAAATGCAGTTTAAAAACTCTTGGGCGCCAAATAAGTTGTTGATTTGATGGTGCTGGAAATGTACAGCTTCCAATATAATTGCTGGCAAAGCCTCATCGACACTTATTTAAGTTTGCCTTTGTGAGAGATCATCAACAAGATGTCCAAGAAAGGAAACTCTATATTTCGCTTTTCAGTATGGAATTACGTATTCTATGATGTTCTATATTTAGTGTTATAAGCAATAAATTTAACATCTCTCAGCACAACTAGTGGGTATTAATAGCGTAATGAATTTATATTTAGATGGATATACATTGGATTTTGACTTCTTTTCTATTTTACTGTATAACATTTTTTATATGGATATTGCTAGGGATGTGTTTATTGTAAAACTTCACTTACAACTCGCCAAAGTTATCGTAAACTTCTCTCCAGTTATCGAAGAAACCTCTGAAGAACTTGATTGCCATCGCAATGTCCTTAGTACCTGTGGCAGCTCTGATGCTGTGCATAGATAATTGAGAAATACCAACATCAATAGTACGTGCACCCAATTGTGCAGCGACAATTGGGCCAACAGTACCACCAGATCTGGAGTCATTTCTGATTTGGAAGTATTGAACGGTATCCTTGTTCTTACGAGCCAGCTCTTCGACAAAAGCCAATCCAACTACATCCGTGGCCATGTGGGCGTTAGGGTCCAATGAGATGGTCATACCCCAGTTTGGCTTAGGAGAATGCTTCTTCAAGTAGACTTCCTTGAAATTTGGATTAAACAAGTGGTTGACATCGGCAGATAAGACAATGGAATTTGCAAACAAAGTTGGTGGCTCTAAGCCTTCCATGTTGGTGAATCTCTTTGCGGTACGGCAAATTGATGTCTTTAGTAATGTGCTTTCAGCACCTTGTCTTGTCAAGGAACCAACTTCTTCATTGTCGAATAGAGCTACCATGTTGAAACTGCTCAATTCGTCAAGGTCGACTGTGGCACCGTAGTAGGCCATAGCAATCATAGCAGTGAAACTACATAGTCTGTCGTCCATTCTTGGTGAAAAGATGAAGTCCTTCTTGATACCACCGAAAGTACCCTTCTGAACATCGAACAAGTCCAAGTCCAGTTGTAGAATCTCGGAGACCTTGATGCCAGCTAGCTCAGCAATGTATCTTAATAGCAAGATGGAGTGCTTACCAACAAGAGGGCACTTCTTCTCTTCATCAGTGATCGTGCCTTCATCATCAATGTCACAGCACCATCCAAAGAATGGAACTGCTTGGGTCTCCTTGTTGAAAGGACCTTCAGAAGGTTGGCCAAAATGTGGTGCCAAGCTAGGAATTCTACCAATGGGGTGAGGAGCAGAGTTCACAAGTGTGCTTTCGACCTTGGAAGAGTTCTTCTTCTTGTACAGAACACGACCAGCGATACCCAAGTCTCTGTCGAACCACAATTCATTCAAAGTACCACCATAAGGAGCAACTCCGAAGAGCTTGTAACCCTCGACCTTTTCCATTAAGGAGGCTGGCTTCAATTTGGCGGTCAATGAGTCAACATGACTGGCGACAACACCGACACCAGACTCAGGCTTCCACTTCTTACCGATGACCCAAGCGGTCATGTTAGTACCATTTCTGATGGTGTAGTATCTACCTGGCTTACCTGGCTCCAATTCGTCGTTCCAGGTCTTCTTCTCAGGCAAATACTTGAATCCCTTACCTTCTAGCAACTTAGAGAAGAACTCAATGACGTGGTATGTGGTTGGGTTCTCATAAGTGAAGTCGATGAACTCCTGGGCACAATCCTCGTAGGTGTGCTCGTTGATGTGATAGAAAGGTTCATCTGCTGGAGTCTTGTTCGAAGTAGTGTTTTGGGAAACAGTCAATGCGTTCAAAGTCTGCTTCAATTGTTCAATGATCTGGCGTTGTTCTTCCATCTTAGCTTCCATGGTTACCGTTAGCTAAATTTGTATGTAAAGTTTTAAGAGCTACGGGATCGAAAGACAAGTTTAGTGCATTTATATATGATACTTATATACCAAAATTCTTATGTGGAACACAATGCCATTCATTCATTGAGCTGGCAGTATACATTTGCGAACTCCACCATGGTATGCATGGGGAGGAGGGGGGGGTGTCTGAAGCATTTGACAGATCATGGATATGAGCCACTTCGAGGAACAATGCCAATTGAGTTGTTCAGTAAACTTCCAGACCACAGTGGATTCGATCCAATGGCAGCAGACACCCCTTCAATGTTGTTAACCAGTGTGAATATCACATCATAGAGTTAAAGACATACGAAGTAGAAGGGTGCCCAAAAAAACTGGCTAATCAGTTTACCCAAATAAGGATTCATAAGGGGTGGATGATCAATTCGCTAGAGGAAATCACCGATTACTAATCAATACAGCAACAGTGAACTCATTTTTTTTACACACAAGAGATAATTACATTTCAAATTTCCAATTGAATATATCTGTGAAGTGCAATTTAAATGTTCTGGACACAATAGGGTCCTCAGCTTCAAATAACATGTCTTCTTTGAACTAGGACAGGCTATTGTGCTACAATATAACGATTCCTTTCCAGGAAGACTCACTAGGGTCCCATTGTCCAGTAGGACAGGCAATGTAATGAAGGCTTGAGAGGAGTTTGTAGAGAACGGTTTACCTCGACCTCGATCAAGAAGCATATGCTGTGAAGCAGTCGTAGTTACACTGAAAGGGAATAATATATTAAGGACAGAATATACCTATTTGGTGTTTGTTATCCTGGTGGGAAGGTCATATCTTACCACATGCTGGAAGAAACGTGACATGAAATAGTTCACGAATATCACTGCATGCTACTGTACGTTTGCAATAGTGTGACGACCGTTGTGGGCCCATTCATTTCGTAGTACATGTGTGTCTGTAACACGCAGTACAGAGGCCGCAGAATCTCTGTGCGACTGAATCGGGTCTAATATATGGGCAGGGTAAGGGAACTCTTGCATTCCTTTTCTTCTTCTACTAGTGAGTATCTGGCTATTATGTGTCAAGAGTGGTGTTATGTGTGTTGGTTAATCTCAAGCATAAGTAATACACACTTAAATGATATATATAATTTTTTTTTTTGATTTTGTGCATATTTGGTGTTTTACAATTATATAGCTAAGTGGTGCGCAGTCTTTTCTGGTCTTTCTAACTAGTATGTGACTCCCAGCTTTCCACCACTTACATATGGAAAAAAACGAATAAGTAGAATGGCGTAGATCAATCGATGCATAGCAGCCCGACCTCCTTTTATTGTCTTCCCGTCTACAGTCCTGTTCTATAGAGTTGCAGTATATTTCTTGACCTTATCCTTCATGTCTTTCCATACTTGTTCGAAGAAATTGATTAGAGTTCGCTAGTGTAAATTGTGTCCTTTTCGCGTCTTTCGCTTTCCCTTCTTTATTTTTTTTCGCGTCACACGTACACACATCAGGGATTAATTTGGGTGTGATTTTAATTACTAGCTGTAAAAAGAACAAAAATAAACTTGAACATTTCGCATCCTTGTAGTTTTAATAATATGCGATTACACCAAATGCATATTAATCTCCACGTCTCTTATGGTCTTACTGGATTATCTGGCATCTCCTCTCTAAAATAAAATCATTAGATTAATATGAATCACCAACATGTTACTCGTTTCCTTCTTGGTCGAATAATCTCTGCAATATGCTTGCCAAAAGAAAAAAATTATTCAGGCTTTGTATAATAGCATATATATTTCTTGATCATTACATTTAACAATATCAAACTTCCCATTAAGAGATCCAACGGATTTTTTTTTTTCATAGTGGCATCTATCTAAACTACTCGATCAGAAGACATAAACGCATTTTGAAATTTAAGCTTAAAAGTGTATTAATTTGTGTGTCTGTGTTAAATTTTTTTTTATTCCAATTACCAACTATTATTCATTCATTAATTATATTTTACTCAACTACAGTAACGGCTACACTTATTTGTCCATTTTTATTCTATTATTGAGTCAATTATAGAGCTATTTTTCCCCCTCCTATTGCATCAAATAATGTCAGTTCTAATACCCCATCAACAGCAGAGACTAAGGGCCTCTTCTGCAGCTAAGAAAGCTGCTTGGAACGCTATGAATAAGACGGTAAATATAGTCAGCCCGCACAATAATGTCAACTACGTGAAAAAGCCATCCCCAAAGACCAATTCTAACCATTTGGACCGTGTCATCAAGTCGGTTAATGATGCTACAAAGAGGCTCTCGGAGGCAGAATCTATAAATAGCAATAATACAAAATCTTCCAAAAGGAAATCAAGAGACACCGTGGGTCCATGGAAACTTGGGAAGACCCTCGGTAAGGGCTCCTCCGGGAGAGTTCGACTAGCTAAGAACATCGAGAATGGTACCTTAGCCGCGATAAAAATCGTGCCAAAGAGAACGTATAACAGGCGTATGAGGGATCAGAAAATGAAAACCGCTGGTGGCGTGTCGAGTGGGACAGATTCCAAAGATTCATCTAACAGGGAAGATCCTATAAAGAATGGCACGGACTCAGCTCTGAACCCATATGGTATTGAGCGTGAAATAGTTATAATGAAGCTAATATCACACCCAAATGTCATGGGCCTTCTCGAAGTATGGGAAAACAAATCAGAATTATATTTGGTGTTGGAGTACGTGGATGGTGGTGAGTTATTCGATTACTTAGTTTCTAAAGGAAAGCTCTCGGAACCTGAAGCAGTACATTATTTTACACAAATCATACAAGGTGTCTCATATTGCCATTCTTTCAATATCTGTCACAGAGATCTAAAACCAGAAAATCTTTTATTAGATAAGAAGAACAAAGTAATCAAGATAGCAGACTTTGGTATGGCTGCGTTGGAACTACCCAATAAATTACTAGAGACCTCCTGTGGATCACCACACTATGCATCGCCTGAAATTGTGATGGGTAAACCATATCATGGTGGTCCAAGCGACGTATGGTCTTGTGGTATCATTTTGTTCGCATTATTGACTGGACATTTACCCTTCAACGATGATAATATTAAAAAGTTACTACTTAAGGTTCAAGCCGGGAGATTTCAACTACCTCCATATTTAACTAATGATGCCAAGGATTTAATAACAAGAATATTAGTGACTAACCCTGAAAAACGACTAACGATTAATGAAATTTTAAATCATCCATTAATTAAAAAATACAGGAATCCACCTGCTCATATTCGAAAGCTCAATCTTTTGGGACGAGGTAAATCAAATTCAGATTTGCATGTCCTTGAATATAATACCCCCGCCACAGTGTGTTTGAACTCAGAGGAGGATATTGATCAGTCGATCTTGAAAAGTCTGCAGATTCTATGGCATGGTACTCCAAGACAACGTCTAGTAGAAAGGCTTCTAGTTGAAGGAGCAACAGAGGAAAAGTTGTTCTATTCACTCTTGTTTCAGTATAAGTTAAAACACTCAAAACCAATATCAGCTACAAAACTTCAAAAGAAAATAGAAGATGTTGTGCTTGAGAATGAATCAACAAAAACTGAATCTAAAGATAGTAGCAACGAGCCAGGTATTGACAACAACAATGATACTTCTGACTTCACACAAGATGGAAATTCCTCTGAAATGGTAAATGAATTGCATACATCAGCTCCAATGCTGGAACAAAAGTCACAGTTTAGTCAGCATTCTTTGAAGAGTAAAGAGACTGTGCCAATTTCGGATCTGCCACCATTACCGCCTGTAATTCCTACATTCGCGGCCTCATCTTCGAAGGCTTTCAGAAGAAGTAAATCAAACCTGTCTTCGTATCTGAAAAGGCCAAAGTTAGAAAACGCTAGATCAAGAACCTCGTTATTTAATTCTTCTTCGAATACATCTATTACCAGTTCATCTATTTCGGAGCTAAATACTAGGCCAAGAGGAAATATACCATTATCGCCAAGTAATATTACTTTAACTTCATTAGTTTCTTCCAGATCATTGCATAATTCTGCTTCAAAAAAATCTTTGAAGAATTTACAGAAGAGAACTCTTCAAAATTCTGAGTCTAAAAGATCACTTTATTCGCAGACTTCAATCTCAAAGCGTTCCTTAAACCTTAATGACTATTTGATTGGAGGGCCTTCTAACTCCGCGGAACTTCCACCTCTACCTAAGCTCGATTCTAATAACGAATTTGAAATGTTATGTGATAAAATCTTGAACACTAGTGCATTAGATAATATTCTTGAGGAAGAGGAAGAGGATATCACGCCTTCAAAGAATACAACTCAAACAAATGATGTACATAATGAAGATACTATAATTCGCAAAGAAATGCATGATTTTGAGATTAACGTCAATAATCATCAACCAGAATTTAAACGCCAGCCATCAGATTTCTCAGTGAATGGACCAGATACATCTATTTTTAGTATAGAACCCATGCCAGAAGGACTTGGTATTAGTAAAAAGCCAGTACGTGTACAACCCACCTTTAATTTTATTATTGATGAAGATAAAGTTGATGATAGCATTAAGGTTAAGCAAGTTTCTGGTACGGGACCATCTAATAATGTTCTCAAAGATATAAGCAACCAGATTAATAATGGTAAAGGAATTGAAAACTCAAAATTGCATCCTACTTCCAATAACAACTACAAAAATATCAGAAATGTTACCGCTCCAGAAGGTAACTTTACATCAAAAACATTTTCGTTAGATCCAAGGAGGAATGTTTCTCAACCTCCAAAAGAGTCGTTGTTCCATAGTCTCTTAAACAATAAATCTTCCAAAAATGCTGAAGAAAATACTCAGTTTGAGTCCAAGTCAAAGCAATACAACTTTATGAATAAAACTGCACATTCTGAATTTGAAAAAGAAAGGCTAAATGCTCACAGAGACGCGGATAGATCGAATGATCAAAATGTGTATAATGAAACCAGCGTTCTTGCGCAATCCAGTACGATTCATGAGTCTCCTTTGTTATCAATTCCTTCAACTTTATTGAACACATCTATGACCTTCAAAAATCTGGTTGACATGCTACAAGAAAATAAACTAGATGATATCAACGAAACTGTGGCTAAAGAGAGCAGTGCACCACTGAGAAAAAAATCTACAAAGTTGTCTTTGGCTCCTCATTCTAATTTGGTCTCTGATTTGAACAAAAGGACAAGTGGTTACAACACATTAGCAAGTGTTGATAGATCTTCTTCTGATCTATCATATGCCATAGATCTACCAACGAATACCAATATTGCAGAAATTGTTTATCTATCTGGTAATAACAAGCAATCTTCTGAGAAGAATATATTCATGTTATCTAATGATAACAATGAAACAGAGCTTTTTCACACTGATGAAAATAAAACTTCCATAAAAAGTGCAGTCAATATATTCGAAGATCCTCCATCGGATTCCACGTCATTGCAAACATCCTCTTCTGAATCGGATTCTATACCAAAAGTACAAAGGAAAGCCGTTTCTATTGAAACGCTAAATGCATCTAATATAATTACACCAGCTGCAGATGTGCGTGTTAGTTTGTATGGGAATAATGTGTCCAATTCAAATACTATGCCAAGAGAGACTACTGAAGAGCTGATCTCTAGGTTCAAGTTGACGCCGGAAAAGCCTCAACATCAAGTGCAGAAAAGATTCTCTTCATTAACTCAAACAGGACGGAATACCGATTCGATTGCATTATCACAAAGCATGATTTCAATGTTTAAGGATGCAGAGGAAAACGGAAACAACAAATCTGTGAAGGTATTGGACCAAGTTGAGGAAGAAAATGCCAGTAAATTAACACCTACAAGTCCAAAAAATAGAGTCACGATGCTTTTTGATGATTATGAAGCACAACAGAATATTACAAGTGATCAAAGCAATAAAAGTTCAAAAGTTATAGAGATTCCAAACGATTCCCCAATCAAAGTGAAGGTTCAGAAGGCCTCTACCATTTTCGAGAAGGAAATTATATCTGCTGCTGAAGCAGATGAGAACGACCATTTAAGGATCCCTTATGAGAGCAAAAGTAAGAAAGAAATAGCACAGGTGCATGAACAGGAACAAAAAGAACAACAAGTGAGAAAACCTACCGAATCGCAAGAGAAGGCTGTACAAAAGACTACGAAACCAAGTTGGTTCTCAAAGCTAATACACGGTTTCAAGACAACGGGAGGAAGCGGGCATACAAAACTGATTAGAGAGCACTCTACAAAAATGACTTTTGAAGAAGTCCATATGATAACGGTGAAAGAATTTGGAAATAATGGTATCGATTATCAACTCCGTACTTTGGATAAGAAAGGAGATCGTGAGAAAGTTGAATATGATTGTAAATTTGTTAAAGGAAATTTTGAATTCAAGATTAAGATCTTTAATTCCGGTTTCCCTCATCAAAACACAATCATTACAGTCAAAAAGAAAGGTAAGATTAATTCTAAAGAGACAACAGATTTGTTCCAGAGGTTTAATGCTAACATTGAGAATTTGATCAAGTCTGCAGAAAGGAACATAGAGTCAAACCCGAAATAAAATATTAGTTACTATCGTACTTAATTATTATTTATGCCGAATTCATAATAAATACTATAATATTAATAGTAAACTTGTAAGAATAAATGCGCGGTGTGTGTTATATGCCTCAAGAATGCTTATTCAAATTGTCAAGTTCTAATCTTCCGCCTCGTCATCATCATCAGATAAGCTCAAATCGTCATCTGATTCAGGTGTGAAGTCAGAATTAACATCTGTGTCAGAATCTTCAATATAATCGGATTCTAATAATTCAGAGTAGGTCAGTTGGTCCTCCTTCTCCAAACGACCAGAACTTAGTTTTTCATCATCTATCTCAATGACATCAAATTGTAAATTCCACATATCCTTAAAATCATTGTTGAATTTAGCTACGACACTTATCGATATTAACAAAAATGGGACGATGTAAAGTAATGCAGGTTGTGCAACATTGAATATGTTTAAGCAAAGCATACAGGTAACCATAGACAATGCATAAGATATCAAGGCAACTTTGAAATATGTGCCGATGTACCCCCAATTCAAGAGATGAAATTCACGGTCGACATTTTTTAGATGCCATTTCCAGATATCAAACTTATAACACATTGCAATAAACATGCCAGGGATGATCATATCGCCAAGCCCAAGGAATGAAAAATCAAACTTTTTACTGGCAGGATTGAATTTGACTGGAATTGAAAGTTTAAATGGTAACTCCAATTGGGTGGCTACAGTAACCATCACGTCATTGTAAAACACGAAGTAAATGTCATAGAAGAACAACACTAGTAGAATCATTGTTCCAGACTTCAAATTCTTAAGGTTTAGTTGAGAAATTGTCCATACTGAAAGATTCAAGCTAACAATATTTGTCAACATCCAATTCCTTGGAAACCAAAAATAGAGCGCAGATATAATACATGCAAAAATAAACGAATAAATTGTGGCATCTGACATATAAACATTGAGAATTTGTGAATCAGATTTAACGGAAGATGGTGCTTTAAGTTCACGTCTGTACATGTGGCTTTCCCATGATGTCTTCTTAATCTTCTCAACTCTTTTAGCCTCCTGGATTTTACCAGATATTTGATTCTTATAGCAAAGATTGCTAACGGCTCCTGTTTGATGAATTTCAACATTATCGTCTGACACTGTTAGACGGCATCTGGGTAAAATCTTTAACGGATTAAATTTAAACAAGTATGACAAGTTTCTAATGAAACTTTGTATCAAATAGTTGTAAACAAAAGTAGCAGCGAAAGTGTGGGAAAGTATGGACTGATAAGTCAAGCCCTTAACTATGATGGAAAGCCATCTGACCTGCAACCTCTTAATAAAAAAATACAATGTCATCAAAACAGCACCGCAACTCAGAGGGATTAATAAAGAATGTCTTACGTCAATTTTGTCGTAGTTAGCTAATTTATGGCCATCTTTCTTCTTCTGGGCATCAGTTTCATTTTTATGAACAATTATACTTTCAGTATCCAAATCAAAATCAGTGGGGTCGAACAAAGGATCATACTTTGTTGGTGGCAAGGCAGTATGTGGAATTGATTTGATTGAGGTGAAAGACCCTAATGTTACAACAGTAAGCGCAAAGGCCAGCATACCAACGCAAGCATATAGCGAAGGATGGGTTGATATAAGTTGAGTAAATGAGAATGTTGTTCTATCGACCCATCTATCAAACACTTTATTAAGTTGAGACTGGTTAGTTGACATGAATGTGTTCACTTTATTGAACACATCTACCAATTCGGAGTCCACTGTGGTAGTTTCATTACTATGAGGACTTAAAAATTTGGCTAATACCTGTTCTGCAGCAGCCCTAAAAGGAGACGACATCTATCTGGTTTTCCAATTGAGATCTTATTTGCGTTCTTAATTTCTTTTAGTTAATAAATCGGACAGATAGTGTTCTTGCTATGCTCCAATGTAGTGAAATCAAAACGGCCAAAATTCTAGGAATCACCGAGATGTGATCAATTGTTATCAAGGATGCTATATTCGATAAAATAATGGAAAATTGGTTATGTCGATGTTCGCAATGGGCTGTCCTGATGTGATTCAAATTATTCAGTTATGCGGTGGGAAGTCAACAGAGGGGAGCTCGTACCATGAGCTAATTAGAGGGTACTCAATTGCATGTATTGATGTTTTAGTCTCTAGGCTTCTAGTAGACATTTGCAGGCATAGTTTTAGCAGAGATTAGTTGTTTTTGTAGAAATTAGTTGTTATATCTTGACATCAACATACTTAAATCATTGAATATAATGCAAGTAGGGTTTTATATGCAGTATAATTAGATTAGTGGCCTATTGAGAAACTATATATTAATTTAGATGTTCACGACTGCTATCAGGATTCAATACAAAATTGATTATGAAATTGAGTTACTGGATGTCTCAATTGGATCAATTTGATAGCTTACCGGTCGTGAAAAGACGTTTATTTTATATGATTGTTTCCGGCAAAATTGAAAATCTAAATAATATCATATACCATTCGTTTTAGAACACATATCAAATTAATACGCCATTTTAGTATAGTGGTTAGTACACATCGTTGTGGCCGATGAAACCCTGGTTCGATTCTAGGAAATGGCATTATTTTTTTTTTTTAATCTGATTTGTATAACTAAAGTTGGATTGAAAACCCATCTATTGAATGTTAGCAATAGTACTATTTCTAGTGTCTAAAGCAATGAAAAGAAATAGTCATAATGGTTTTTGCGTTTCTGTTTTAATATTCTTTATAAACTAATGACAAATATACAAAAGTATTTAAGTTGTTATGTATATGTATAAATTCTTAACTGTGGGTATATCATCATGAATAAATGTGAAGTCACAGTCAGGTTTATAATGCCTTCTTCTAATTTGTTTTTAGTCACTGTATGGTGCAGTTCTGCATTTCAGCTCATTACCTTAAACAAAAGAGGTAACTTCGAAGAATCTCTTTAAGTAGTAGATTTGAAACAAAGAGTTGGCAACGACAAGTCCCAATTGGAAGATAGACCACCACTTGACACGGTCGTTGGTGGATTCGGCGGTGTTTCTGTGGGTACGCTCTCTAATGACAATGTAACTTTGCTCGTCCTTAACTTCATTGGTTAGCTTGGCCAATTTTCTAACGGCACTGTCCAAGGTGTTGGCGTTTGGATCATCTAAGTCAACGTAAACAATACCGTGCATGTTGAAAGTAACGTCCTTGGTCTTGATGTTAGAGTTCTCATTGGAGAAACAATATTCGAAGTTCCCGGAGTGAGGGGCACTGAAGACAACATCACCGTGCGATACATCTCTGAGAGTTTTATGCAAAGTGTTACTGTCAACACCAGTCAATGTGAAGTCACCAGTCAATTGATGGCTGGATTCTGGATCTCTGTCACCAAATTGGAATGTAATAGACAACTCATCGCCTTTCCCTAGCTTCTCGGTAAAGCATCTGCGGCCATGTGGAGGCAATAGAACATTGTGTGCTGACACAACGCTCAGAAATAGCGCAACTAGAATACCAAATAGCATTTTCCCTTTATTGTATGATATACTATGTGAGTAAAAGCGTACAATATCTTCTCCCCCTACTACTCTTAATTCCTTTTCGATCCGATTCCCCATTGTTTCTTATATATTTGTTTGTCGAGGATCCTTCCAAAGAGCAATCTCGAGAGAACAGAGTGAAAGACGTGTTTCGACACTTTGAAACTCATAACGCGTTTAGTGGTAAAAAGTGATATCACAATATCCATTGAATAATAATATAATTGGGCTGTGCCGATCGTTATAATAATCTACTGTATTATATGGATCAATTCTGATTGTTTAACAAAACTTTACTGATAGTTGGCTAATGGAATAAAATATCTGGGGATATGAATTTATCTTTTAATTCTAATTCTATCTTGCTGTAAGTGAGCATGAAAATTATTAACAGCATGTGCGTTCATTGAATATATACATCATTGCATCTATATGGTTTCAATTTGTCTAAGAAAAAATCAATTATATTCCAATATATAACATTTTTCTATTGTATCTCTCAGTAAAAAAGCTGTTGCTATTTTCTCTCTTTCTCCATGCCGTATTGGTCTTTTGATTGGAAAAGCTGTTAGCATCACAATCAAGTCATAAAAAATTATATCAAATAATACTGGTTTGCGCCACCAAAACATAATATATGAAATGCAAAGGCTAGCTCTTCAAAGAAGTTCCTAATTATCTTTATTGGGTTTGTCATACTTTGTATCGTCTTCACAAAAGCTATTTCAAATACACAGGTATTTTAGGCACAATAGAACTCTGTAAATAAATACTGAGGTAAATTTTGTGTTATGATGTAAAACAATAGTTTGGGAAATAAAACTACAAGAAGATGTGTTTATGTGTGTAAAGTTTTACTGTAGATATTATTTATTGTTTTGTGTCAAGGCTATAATTCAATTAGCGACACTCCGCCACTACACACTTAAGAAAAAAATTAGAACCCCATTGTATCAACAAATATTCGATAAAATAATAAACAAGAAACTGTTTATATACTAATCTTGCTGCTTTTACATTCTTGTATAAAAGGGTTAGCATTGCAATGTTCAATTTTGTATTCTATAACATGGGCTTTACTGCCTTGATACATAGCGCAGGTTACGAATTTTGCTTTGATCCCCTTTCAAAGATGCATCACAATAATGATAATTAACAATACAAATTCGATGTACAAAATATAATGGGAACAACTCAATTACCAGTTCATGTTATAGATTTTGCACTTATCAAACTATATTTAGTTCAACGATAAAGTAGTTTAGTAAGCAAGGATGAACTCTTTATATGAGCTGGATCCTCGGTGGAAGAAATTGATTCATGACCCTAACAACTTCCTGGGCGGGCTTACCGTTGAAGAGTTTGTACAAGAGGTCGGTAGGGATCGTGACCCTGTTGATAGCACAGCATGGAATAAGAAGCTTGATCCCAAGCCATATATCCGTACGTTTGAGTCCATATTGAAAGAATTGACCTCTCTACAAGAACGCATGGATAATGATAAGCAGATGATGGCAGACGCTGTCTCTAAGCAGGAACTGGCATACTCTTCAAAGGTGTTGAATTTATCATCTGGATTGGGTAAGCTAGTCGATAATTATAATTATCTGGATAATAAATTAACATCAATCAATCAAATGGTGTCCCCTTTAAGTGAGAAGCTCCAGAATTCGATCAAAAAGAAGAAGAACTATATTAAGTCGATAGAATTGATTATACAGTACAATACATTCCTCAAGAATGGTAAATCTGAATATGTGGATAATATGTTAAACTCCAAAAAGTTGGCCAATAGACTAAACGCCGCTGTACTGATAAAGAACCAATTGTTACTAGCTCGCAAGATAGAAACAAACTCTATACCCGCAACAAAAAGTACCACATCGACTATTGAGAAGTATGCTGAAGAGATGGAAAACGAAATGCTAACCAAATTCAATAATGCTTACAGAGAAAACAATTTCACACAATTAAATGAGATCGCCCTAATACTGAATCATTACAACGATGGTATAAACGTTATTCAAAGTTTCATAAATCAACATAACTTCTTTTTGGATTCAGATGAAGTTAACAAATCTATGACAGGTGAGTCACCATATTTATCTGAGGATGTGAGGGATAAACTTATGGATCCAAACTATCATATAATAGTTTATTCCCAAGAGTTGGTAGATATGCTCAAGAATATTGAAGAAGTAATAAAGAATGAGTCAAAGATTGTTAAGAGGGTTTTTGAAGATAGTGCATCATACGTATTACAGTTGTTTATTCAGAGAACTTTTGCTCAAAAGATTGAGCCTCAACTGGAATTTCTACTGAACTCGGCACTGTCATTTTCGCACTTGGCTTATGTTAGAACTTTGCATTCTCTTTATAGTCTGCTTGGGAAATTTGTGAAAGATCTAACGGATTATTTCCAATTGTTAGAAGTTGAAAATGAGGCTAATTTGCAGGCAGCTTTGGAACAATGCTACACGGATTTCTTCTCGAGATGGTTATTTGACAGATCAAAATACTTTGATATTGAAAAAAGAAGCTTGGAAATTATTTTGATAGAGATGACATCGAGATTCAATACACTGCATGAAAAGGATATAAGGCAAAGACTACTAACAAATAAATTCAAAGCATCTACCAATGACTCTCCAGAAACGAGAATTAATGAATTATCTACAACTAATACGGCCAATAGTAAATTGTCACAGATAACAACATTTATGAAATCCCGTATTGATAAGGATATACTTCCCGTATCGAGATCTAGATCTGTCAAAGAAAATGAAAATGGATCACCTATTGACCATGCTGGTGATGATGGTTATAACTTAGAAACTGTTGATGCAATTATTAAATGTATTGTGGAAGCTATTGCTAGAGTTATGGAACTGATTCCAAACAAAGCAACATCATGTATTTATGAAATTTTAGAACTAGCTTCAATGGGTATTATAGGCTCATATGTCAAGAATGCACTCGAGGTTGCATATTGTTCAATCTCTAAACCTGAACAAAACAAGGTCGATGAGATTGACTTGTCAAGCATGAAGTATATTTCAATTACTACTGAAATTCTGAGCTTATTATCAACTTTAATAAAATCTGTTTGTTTACCCCTCCTGAGTAATTATCCCGACGTTAAGAAGAAGGTCATAATAGCAACTAATTCACAAGTAAAGAACTGTGAAGTAATGATTAATCTCATTATGGAGGAGGTATTCCAACAATTTTCAAACAAATTTATAGCATCATTATCAAAGCAAAAGCGGAAGGACTTTTTACCAAAGTCATTAGACTTATTAGATCAAGATACACAGCCAGCTGTAGAAATTGTGAACTTATTAAATAGCACGTATTCACAGGTATCACAGCATTTGAAGTCTCAAAATTTGACAACATTCCTGTCAACAATTGGAGAGGATCTTTATAGATTGTTACTTGATCATTATGGGAAATTTCAGGTAAATTCCACTGGTGGTATTATTGTTACAAAGGACATCATCGGGTATCAAACTACGGTAGATGATTGGGATATTCCAGATTTGTCGGAGAAGTTTGCCACACTTAGAGAACTGGCAAATTTGTTCACAGTTCAACCCGACCTTCTGGATTCACTTACGAAAGAAGGCCATTTGGCGCACATGAGCAGAGGCATAATACAAACTTATATTGCGAATCGTGAGGACTTTAACCAGGATAATTTTATGAGTAATATGAAACAAAGTCTGAGACAGTACACATAGGAACCCAGTCGAATTTCAAAACTGCTGTTCAAATTTTGTATTAATATCAGTATATATTTGCATCTCGGATGTAGGATAAATGGACTACGTATAAGTTTTACTTTAAGTATTAATATTGTAGTTAACGCATCTGTCACTGGTGTACACAGTTTATTACTAGTACGTCTAGACGGCATATATTGTACATAATTCAATGAAGTCGTCAAAGCTTGATCATTTTGACCCCATCTATGACTCCAAAACATTAAACTATAATTAATTTATGTGTAAAGCGGAACTTGCGCCCCAAATTTCTTTTCTATTAGTTCAAAATGAAAGGTATTTCTGTTTATTATGAAGATATTTGCTTTATTAAAAATGATATATGTAAAAATAAAAGAAAAAAAAATATAAGTAGAATAGATAATAAACAAAATTGTAAACTTTAATGTTACGGTGTATTCACGCCAATATATTTCTTTTCCATTGCATTTCCACTAATACGATCTTAACGGGAGTAAGACCAGACGTTCTTCAACAAACCGTCGTTTTGAGCCAAACGGTTCAAAGAGTCGTCAGATTCACCTCTAGCTCTAACGTTACCGGATAGAGCGTAAGTGATGTATTCACCTGGGATGGCACGGCCTTCTTCATCAACCTTAGCGATGTTGATTTGAACAGAAGCGTGGTCATCGGCCTTGATGATTCTGTTGGTAGCAGAACACTTTCTTGGAATGTAAAGTTCGACCTGTAAAAATAATTCAGAAAAAAACAAATCTTATTTTCTAACGTTTAGATTCAACTATTTTTTTTTAAAGTGCCCTTGCCCTAATCAAGAGAACTCACTTGCTCTGGTTTTCGCATAGGTTGTTTTTTTTTAAAAATTGAAAATTATGTTGTTCAAATAAGTCCACTTGTACTGTACATCAGATATGGTTGTATGGTATATTGATATCCACCTAGTTCTCATCAAAGAGTTTTATTGTCTCCTTTTCATCAATCTTCATCACTCAAGGTGTAGTAATTTTCTTTCCAAATCCTCTAAATATCATAATAGCAGTGGTTCTCGAGATTAATTCAATGGAATTACACTTTGGCATTTTTAAAAAATTCATATGTTGGAATAAGATTAGATTGTTTTTTTTTATAATGGCAATTTGTTAGTAAGAGTATCTTAACATCCACAGGCCTAACTGATCAATATTCATTTGGGCACCGACAATATAGAGTTCACATCGGCACCACTCGAATTATACCCACAACTCACAACGGTGGACTATCGATCAACTTCCGCCAGTTTCCTTTCTCATAATCAAAAATTAAACATACTAATTGACCCTTATCGTTCTCCATTTTGTCTAGGTGATTACTGTATTATCTATTGGTTCCTTCACTTAAGAATAAATTCAAGAAAAAAATCTATAATCTATAATATATACAGTGTATAATATCGCCTAAAAGTTATTACTGGGGCCTTGAAAGTTTTTTTTTCAATTTTTTTTTTTTGCCAAAAGTGAAACGCTTCCAATTGCAAAAATTTTTGGAACTGGATGGGAGAGAACGAGCGAAAAATTTTTGGAAAAAAAAAAAAAATTTTGGGTGAAAACTGAGAAAATACATCGTACAACGACACTTAGTGCTTTCTGTGTTCCTGTGTGTCCCGTCTCACAACCGACGTACCACTAAATTTGCGCAGAACAACAGATATTTTGCATGTTGTCCTGTATCTGCACAGACTAGGTAGTGGGAGGGGTGAAGAGACAAATGATACTCACGTTGTAAATGATACTTACTGCTACTTACAGTGTTTCTTTGTACTGCGTTTGTCTCATTACGGCTGCTTCTGTGCCTTTGCTTTCAGGTGGGAAGGGAGGTACAGAACAGTGGGAAGTGCAGTAGAAGTGGAAATGGTGTGTGTGCGTACTCTTGTGTGTGCTTGTGTGTGTAGCCTTTCCCTTTGCGAAGTGAGTTTGCAATTCCTACAGGTGTGTCTCTGTGATATTCTTTCACTGGCACAACTGTCCTCATGTGAGGCAAGTTCTGCTACTTAGAAACGGACGTAGTTGGGATATATTCCTATGACTTATACTGGGTCTATGATTATACGTGTGTCCTTCGTTTGTCGGTAGTTTCTACATCCAGAGTTTTGGAGCTTTTGCGGTGGTTGAATTACGTTTGCTACGGTTTGTTCTAAGAAGTGTACCCTTGGATAGTTTCACATTTTTTCCCAATGCGGAATATTTGCGATGTTGCTTCGCTTCTTCTTTAGAAAACTGAAGACAAAAATGATAGCCAATGAAAAAAAAATGGATGGGCGCAGTTGTTATCCAGGATGTCTGGGTGTAATTATGGGGTGTCAGGGTGTAATCAAAATAGTACAGTCACAAGTATTTTCTGGCTACGTGCCACAGCAGGTACCGATACAACTGAGAAGACGTCAGGTATTAAGCATTATATATATATGTATATATATTACTTATATGCATAATAGAAATGTTACAAACTAAACTCTCGATAACACACAAACAGATTCGACGTGATGGGTTTGTGGGAAGAAGTCGAACCCTCTTATGCTCTCGACTCTATAATTCTTACCTTCTGGTGTGTCCTTTAAAAAATACTGGACATCTCTTGCCTGTGAGTGTACGTTACAGGATATGTACACAATCCTAGCTGGGTTGTAAGCAGCTAGTTGTTTCAAAAACAACTCGTCACAACCTTTACGTGGTGGATCTAGGATCACAGAGGTTGAATCCGCAGGTGTGTCGATGGATTCAAACAGCTTCTCTGCTTTACCTACAATGAATTTACAATTCTCAACGCCATTGTTCTTGGCGTTTCTCTCCGCGAAGGAAACACTATCAGCTGAAATCTCAACACCAATAACCTTGTCAACACCTTTAGAACTACAGATACTGAAGAGACCAGAGCCACAGTAGGCGTCTACCAGATAACGCGGCTTGTCCCCATTACCAAGCTGCAGGTTATCGCGTACATACTTGGTAACTAACGGCAGGATAGAATTGTTATTCTGGAAGAACTCACCAGCGCTAAATTTGAAAGTGTAGCCATCAACGTATTCTGTTACGATCTGCCTTGTGTTTGTAACACATGTCTTTGCAAGCTTCACACCCGTAGTTTCATCTGTAACTTCAATAAAACTTATATCGCCATTTTCATCTCTAGATCCTTCCTCTAACTGCTCCTCCGTGGGCTTAGAAGGATCCAGTATGATTGTGTTCTCTCTTAAAAGAATTGTGGCACCTTTCTTGTAATTCTTGAACTCTTTTTCAAATCTGGCTCTTTCATTAGACAGACCTTTGTTCAATATATCTGTTGCCAAGGCACATTCCTCAATATCTAGAATCGGCCCAGTGCCACCCACTTCTAACGTCTCCTTTCTCCATTTGGGCCTACCCTTTTGACCAAATCCTAAAGGTGGTCTAACTTCCAATTGCTTGACCTTATGAGGCATATCAAAATGTGGAGTGATCTTTGTTCTATAACCATACTGCAATGGTGACGCAACTGTGTCGCTGATCTCTGGTACTAAAGATTCTGCTAAAAGCAATGGTGCAAAATGTTTATAAGCATTGGCAATGGTAGATTTCTTTATCTTCAATTGCTCTGAATAGTCCAGGAACTCAAATTGACTACCGGAGTACTTCCCAAAATACTTGTCTTTAATAAGCTCATCTTTTCTGATTGGCGATTTCTCTATGACATCTAACAGATCAGATTCGACATATAGAGGGTGTGTCTTGAACACTTTTATTCTAACCAGATCACCAGGAAGCCCAAACGGAACAATAGCCACTTGCTTTTTGTCTGTTTCCACTGGATTAGGAATGATAGCTAGACCATCACCATTCGATCCCAATTTCAAGACCTTAACATCTGACACCTCCCTATGGTATTTAGATGCAATGGGTCCTGTAACGAAAGATGTATCATTAAGGATGGCAGTGACATCGTTTTCCACTTGAGACTTTTCTAAGTTGTTCTCCCTCAGTAACTCATCGATTTCAAATTGTAAAACACCAAGTGGAGATGTTGGATCAACTTTCTTTGCCTTATATCTTTTCAACTTTGGTCTTTTCTTCAGAGGTTGGTTATTCTTTTGAAGAGCTTGTCTCTTCTTACTATCCTCTATATTTTGATTATTCAGGGCTTCCATCTTAAAGCACCTCTTAATTGATCTTCGCAGAATTCCACTCCTAAGTCCAATATTCACAAGAGAACCTTTAACCAAAAGATTCATATATCAATATTACAGGATATACCGTTAATTAAAAATAATTTACTACTAAGAATGACTTACTTTAGTCAAATCTCGAACAATGTATCCGTTTGTTGGGGAAGCTCATCGCAAAATTCCACTTTTTTTTTTTTCACTGATTAATTTTTTTTTCAACCAACTACACTCATCGCTTCTCCAGATGGAAAACCGAAATTTTTCAAATCAAATTACATCGGCTAACAAATATACGGATAAAACAGACATTAGACTGTTAATATATGTAAGTAATGAAAACATTGTACTGCAATTGTCAGCTTGAAGCTACATTATTCTTGAATCAAAATGCCATAGGAATGCCCCTCACATCATGATTCATAATGTGCCATCCTTTCATCTTTAACCTGCACATGCACATCTAAGCCTACAACTTCATATCTCATATATTTTATACTTCTGGCGCTAACTAACAAAATAAACAATATTTACTTATCCATAATTATTGTCATCAACCACAATGTAGAGAAACAGAAGCTGCAATGCTGAGCTCCTAATATTAATTTACGTGGCTTTATGATGTTGAAATATCAAGGCTTTGTTAACGAGTAGGCTGATGATTGCACAATGATGAGTTGCTTAATGAACTTTTGCTAAAGCATCTCGTAGAGAAAAACCATCGATGATGTTCAGTGCATTCTGAAGGTGAACTAAGATGAGCCCTGTTTCCCATTTATGTCTGGTTGCAGAATTTGACGTACGTAAACGGTAGGAAGGGGTCCTGTGGTTGCTGTTACCATTGTTTAAGATTAATCCAAAGACCGGATCAGTTTGGTTGTACATGGACTAAAAAATATTTAGGCTTAGCTCATCTATTTCAGACATCACAGCAGTGTATCGCCCACCTATCCTACGAGTTTTATACAGTTCATGTTGAAAGAGAAGTTATGGCAATGCATCTGTACGGGCTCTCCTTTGAGATAACGTAAAGTGCATGTCTAATTGAATCACACTGTTTGTTCATGTATTTTTTGCTCTTATCTTCATTAATTGTTTAGAACGTTGGTATTAATTTGAGATAAATATAAATTAATCTATCTATATATATATAGGTGGGTTTCAATCATCTAAACTTGGTAACTTATTTTCGTATTCCTTATCTCAATATTTTCTCTCCGCTAAATATATTATAAAGTAATTGTTAATCCCCCAAAGCACAACCTAACTACGATAGTCAAGCTAACATATATTACATGCCATTATTTGAAAAGCTAATATATTCATTCTCTGAAAAGAAAACAATACCTCAGCAATTTCCCATTCTACTGAATAATGACCAGACATTGCCACCACTTGTCACATATAATATGACAAGAGTCATGCCAATTGTAAGGAAGCTGGCAAGCAGATCGTTTATGATTTTCCCTTCAGTTCAATCCTATGATATATTCAAGCAAAAGAAAGGTGACTCCATTGATCCTGATGGTATGGGTATCCCACTTTTTGAAGCTGTACCGTCTTTACTCCCAACTTACATAGACGGCAGGCCATTGCTGAAAATATCTAAATTTGTGTTGTTACCAAGAGATGCACCAGCACCATCCAGTCAATATGAAATCATAACACAAGATGACAACTACAACCTTTTTAAGATTCCTTTCTGTGAGGTCTATTACAAGCTAACTGGAGTTGCTTCCAGAAGATACGAATTTCAATTTTCTAACCCAGAAATTCTGTCGCCAAATTATATTCAATCTGAGGCTTTTAGCTATAGTCATAGAGGTACTGCAGAAGGTTTTGATCTTAACTGGGATATCTCAAGGATTCCCTTTCTGGTAGGAAAACTTGTGATTACTGTTAAACAAGATACACCTCCCACATATCAAAATGCTGTCAAAGGTGAAAAAAAGCAGAAACCTTCTTCTTATAACTATAAGACCAAGACTTGTGCCTACTACACGAAAAGGTTCCAAGATGAAGTTCCAAAGTTGATATCCAGGCGAGCAGATTTGATTATCGGTGAACTAAATAATTCCCACTCCTTAGGTATCACCAATGTTTCAATATACACCGAAATATTTGCTTGTCATGCACTCATGATTCATGAACTTGAGCATACAAGAAACAATAAAAGTGAGAAACGGAATAGGAGGATAGATGCGAGGGATATAAAGAAAGAGCAGAGACGTGAAAGGAAGGAGATCCGGAGAGAAGCTAGAAGACACCAACATTAATGAGTCCGTTATATTTAATTTTACCGAAGTTTTGTAATCTTTTTCTAATACAAGGACTGAATTCTGTGACCAAAACTTGAATCCTGTCAAGGTTGTAAAATTTCTAGTCCAATAATTCAAAAAATAGTATCAATTAATTATTAATTAGCTTATATATAATAATAGTTTTGTATTAAAATTTCCATTCAGATATTTCATTTATTTTCGATATCGCATTACATTACGATACATTTCGATTTCCTTATATTTTTCTTAACAATAGTACTTGGTAAAGCAGCAACATTTCCAGAAGAGCTACCATCATTATCATCACCACCATTTTCCCCATCATAATATTGCTCCTCAATATCAATAGGCTCACTAAGTTTAAGCTTCTTTAATTTAAAAATACTTTTGAGAATTGGGGCATTATGATTTTGACTAATTAACTGCTCAGCAAGTAGCTCATTGATGGCAGCGTAGAACACATTATCCACTTTAACCCTCAATTTCGCGGAACACTGAATATGAGCAAATGCGCCATTCTTCTTCGCTATGGAATCCGCCTCAGCTGGATCAACCTTACTATCACACGATTCTTCTTCATACAAGTCTGATTTCAATCCCACTAACATCACAGGTGTACCTGGGCAGAAATGTCTTACCTCCGGAAACCAGACATCTTCTACGTTCTTTAAGGAGGTGATACTATCTATAGCATAACAAATCATCAAAACGTCTGCTCCTGTATATGAAAGGGGTCGTAGCCTACTATACTCTTCCTGTCCCGCTGTATCCCACAAAGCCAATTCTATTATCTGCCCCTTTGGCCCTTGTATATTTGTCACATAATTTTCAAATATAGTCGGTATATTCTCATGTTTAAACACTTTCTCCACATATGATATCAGTAAAGAAGTCTTCCCAACTGCACCATCACCTACAACAACAATCTTTAAATGGTAGTCAGGAATTTTGTGAGCTCTCTTCATGTGCTCAAAACTCTCTACTTGGGATAATGTTCTATCAAATGGATTTATGCGACTACGACTAAGTTTTAACGATGTTGCTCCATATGTATTCAAAGTGTCATCAGACTGGCCACTGACTAATGATTCGGGTAGAGTGGTACTGGATACTCGACTATTTGATCTTCCACCTCCTCTAGGAATCCCACCTATGCCACTGAAATAATCAACTTGCATCATCTTTGTTCCGTATACAAGCCTATTGCGAGTTCAGTCGGGTCACTATAGTTGTGAATATTGAATATTGGAAAGATATATTCCCATATACCTGGCGCAGAAAAGATGAAAATGGAGAGACTTGTTATATCTCAACTCTCTGAAGACCTTATGAGACCAAATGTGTTTGTTAAAGAAGCTTACCTCATCGCTTTAAAAGAATCTGTTAGTAATTCACTACCATTAGAGAGGCAAAGGTGCCAAAAACAATCTGGCTTTACAATTTAACAACAGGGAAAAAAAGGGACCATACGCGATTCTCTGAGCAAAATACTCTCGAAGAGACTCTCATAGAAAGGAATCACAGGTCTTCCCGCATGCTGGTGTTCAGGGACAATCCTCCCAGAAGGCCGAGTATTGCTACAAAGCAGAACTGCCTATAACCAATGGATGTGTACAAAAGGAGAAGAGAAGAGGGGGAGGATCGGAAGGCCTAAGGCCAAGGAAAAAAAGGAAAGATCGGTATTTAAACAGAAAGCATCGCACAAATATTGCTACAACTCCCTCTGTTTCTTTTTGCTATGTTTCGGACCGCATTCAACATGTTCAGTTCTGGTCTCTTCCTGCTGGTTTTCTGTGAACAACAGAACCAAAGTATCACCTTAACATGTAAATCACTTCAAACACCTACATTCTGTCTTTTTGCGAGTCTTTGCTATTTTGCTGCACTACGGTGGTTTCAATGCCCAAATAGCCACATGCTGTTACATCTACAGGTAATTTAGTGCGATTGAAGAAAGTTGCGCAGAGCCAGAATGGAAGATCAAAAACCCCCAGACACTGACATGACGTCATTTACAAGCACTCGTTTTTTTTAGACTTTTATCGTGCTTAGAATAGAGTGCATTCAACTTTTTACAGTAATGAAAAGCCTAGTTCTCAAATTAAAGTCACATGCTCATATTATCGTGAAATGGAATATTGACACTTTGTGCTTGTCCACGACCACGTTACTCTTTACTGAAATAGCAGTTCACCCGCCCCCCCCACCTCTCCCCCGCTGACTTAGTTGAAATTTGCAACCGGCTTTACCCGGACTTCCTCTTAACATGAGATTCTAAGCAACGCGAAAGTAAGGATTCGATTACAAAGAGGTGGCAGACCTGGGTCGGGTAAACGTACGATGTTTGTTTATTTTTTGGCCAATTTTTTTTAATCTCTCTGTGATATCACGCAGCCTAGCTCGATAACACTAAGACTAAGGCGCACAAGATTTCCAAAACTAACAAGAGATCCCGGGAAAGGGCAAAGTCGTTGGGCGGGAATTTTCCGCGTTTGTATAAATAGCAGGTACGCTACATTTCGCTCTTCTTTTCTCACAAGAGCTCTTGGCGGCTATTTGCATTTTGGCCTTTGGCTTTTGCTTTCTACAAAACCATTGACTAATACAGACTTTATTGCCAAATACAATCTCCCAGATCACATCAAGTCTTTGGTTTTTCTTCTGTTTGGTAAAGTGCATTGCTAACTTGATATACATTAATAGATACTTTGTCTAGTCTGGTGAAAATTGAGAGTTTTTATAAGATTGAGACTTTTTAAGGACTACGTTTTGTGCATTTCATATTATTGTTAAGATCTTCTTTACATATCAAACCGCCTTACAGCTGGGATGGTTCAAAGGAACATAGAGCTGGCAAGATACATCACTACTTTGCTAATTGGAGTGTGCCCGAAACTGCTAGATGACAGCGAGCTGAGAGGAGGTGTAGTGGATAAACTGTCCAATGACGTACATGTAATAGAGTTCAGTAACAACGACAATGAAGGAGGCAAGATCGACAACCAAATCTTGCGCGTGACTATTGCTAAGTCAAATAACGGGTCAGACATCGACGATATATGGATCAACGACTCTATACCGACGAAAGTGTATGAAGATAATGAATGGTGTAGTGGCTTGAGTTTCTCATCAGTGATAGTAGTGAAACAATCGAAATTATGGCTCGATGACGTGCCAATCAACACACAGTTGACAGCCGTTACGTCACCAACATTATTCGACATAAAAGAATTCACAAACTTCATCGAATCACAGATAAAAAAATTGTTTCAAGAGATCACAAGGATGGACACCATAGAGTATTCATTGGACTCTATAAAGGATACAGAACAAAAGTTGGCGGAGACATCTGCATCTTTATACCGCCTCAATGACACCATAAAGTCACCTGACTTGCTCCAATTGGCGCACCATATTGTAAGAAAAGCTATCCAAGAAGGTGCGACAGTCGATAACTACAAGCAATACATTCCAAAAAATATACTGAACGATAAAAAATTTGTTAATGCGCTCAACCATATATCAATCCAGTGGATAAAATCTATGAAGAGTTTGATATCACTATTGGATTTCCCATCCAAAACTGACTTATCCAATGAAATTAACATGTGGCAGAGATTGAGATATATACTTGTCGATATAATCGGTCAAACAGAGAAATCGGAGTTTCAGATCACTTTGAAGTTATTGAGAGATACAAATATATCTAACACCGGGTTAGATGCTTTGGTTGATACAGAACTGCAGAAGACGCTCAATACTGTAGAAGGCTATATCCAGTTTCTCACTTCCTTTCCTTCTTATATAAGTGGGCAGAATTTCGATGAGTTACAAGTAACATTATTTAATTTTTTTGGAAACGCCCAAAAATTTTCTCAATATGGATATCCAGTCAATAGAACAATTGAGTTGATCGTGCTATTCAACAATAATTTAATGCAAACAATAAACTCGAGGTACCAAAACAGCATTGCCTTATCACTCAACGAATTCAACGCTGATTACACACATATTACTATGTTTCTTAACAGTTTGAAGGCACAGTTAGAGGATTTCAAACTAGTGCTTAGAGAGTATTTAAGGAAAAACAACAATCTCAATTACAAAGAAATTATTGAACAGTTGCCGGAAAATACTACAACTATTGATCAACTTAAGGAAGTTAAAAATTTGAAAGAGTATCAGGATATTCTGATACGTTGTATACATGCATTAAAATATGATGGTTATATTTCTGATATCAACGAAATAGATCATTGCTTTTCATCAAATTACAATAACCAGATAACATCCAATTCATTGCGAAATCTACAGGTTACTTTTCATAAGATTAGTTTCGATGTCGAGAATAGAATAATTCTTCTTTTTCAAGATAGAGATTTAAAATCTGACTCTCGCCACATTCTTGATGCAAAACATCTGTTTCTTTGTTTAAAAGATTTGTCAAGGTTCAGCCACATAATAAGAAAAAAAATGCAATCGTATAGAGATGAGTACTTAAACAAATTGGAGAAGTCAATATTATTAATTATTGACAACTATTATGTTCAATTAGTACATTTGACTAATTATTATCCTACCGGAAATCTATCCTCTTTCAGGCAGATTTACAGTATTTTTTCTGTCAAAAAACAAATCCAATTAAAATTAAGAGAGTGTGATATACTATTTGATAAAAGCTGGATGAGCACCCCAAAAGGACATACGATAATGAGTAAAATAGAAAGCATTGATATTGATAAAAAAATACAGCAATATCTTTCGGACTGGGTGACAGCAATTAAACAGAAACACAATAATCTTCTTGACCAGACATTATTTACCATAATAAATAATGGCTACAATAAAAACGAGTTGAGTATTATATTACCGCAGTTTCTTCTTGAATGTTATCGAGATTTGAGAAATATCACATATTTGGGTATTCAGACTGATATGGAATTTTCACATTTTTTGAGAGGGAGTAATAAATGGATCAGCAATGTAGAGATTTTAAAAGAGGATATAAAACTTTTTTTTGTCATGATCCAAGATTTGGATAAAACAATTTTCACAAAGATTATTATATGTGCAGAAATCTATGATATTTGGACTATAGTTAAAAAGCAGCTTCATATCACATGGCAACGAATTCAAACCCACAATAACTTCATAGAAGTATTTGATACCAGGTTACAGCCTTTATTAATAAAATATGACTTATCTCTTGGTCAAGAAACTATTATCGGTAAGTCGTTGAAGAACTTGAAAACTGGAAAGTTGAGTATCGATTTTATTAACAAAGAGTTAAACCTGATTGAACGATCCCTGAACTTCCTAAAAGCTAATAAAATTGAAAGAACAAATCTCACAACACATTTAGTTTTACAAAATCTAGAGAATTCATTTATGGACATGATTTTCCATCACATGAATGACTTTAATTTCTCTCAAATAACAATTAGGTTATCAAAATACAATGATAGTATAGTTTTTAAACCCTCATTACAAGAAATAAACTCTATGCGGATAATGGAAGTTCAATCAGTTTTGAAGTCTTTCACCAATATACAGGAGAATCTATCCGAGAGTATTTCAAACCACAGTTTCAGTCAAGTAATTCTTCAAAATATTACGTGCAGATACTATATAAAGGAAAGTTCCAACTTAATCAAAGAGGAGATGGAAGCTATAAAAGTAAGGTTAAAGGAGACTACTATGAAAATCATGATCTTGGAAATAGACGTCCAACAATACCAACAAGTGCTTCATGAAAATATAGATGCTTTTCTTGAGCTATGTGAAGATGTAGTGAATTTGAAATTATTTACAGAGTCGAACAGTCATATCACCATCACAAAAAGCATAAAACTGGATTATTCTAGTTTGATTTCAGACTTGAAAGCTAAACTTAAGGAATGCTTTAGAATTTTAGGTAACTCACTTCAAAATCACTTGATGACCCTCCAAACATGGCTTGATGAAAAATATAAAGAATTCAACGGAGGGTTAGAATTCAATGAAAATGCTGAATATGAACCTCCTCATCTTTTAAAGTTTTTTCAGTTGTACTTTTGTTTCATAGATTCTCGAACCGCCATCAACACAAATATTGCAAAGTTCAAAGAGCTTATACAGTTGAAGAAGATAGTTGAAGAAACAAACCACGAGAAAGGGCAGCAAATTCAAAAATATATCAACGTATATGATCGCCTAGAGAATAGTTTTTATAAAACGATATGCTATATTCAAGAGAATTGCCAAAATGAAATCAAAAGTCTTAAACAATATTGTACTACATGCTATAACTCTAAATTGAAAGAAATCGAGACTCTATGGATACAGAAGTCTACCTTTCTAAAGTCAAAAAACTTAGAGTTTATTTTGCCTTTAATACGCCAATTTCAAGTGTTGAGATCTGAAACAGCCAATTTCAAAAAGATGTCAATTCAAGTGACTAACCATTTCAAGCTTTCAAACGATGTTGAATCAATTAACTCCCAACCTCCTATGGAGAAAGAAATTGACAAATGGATTGTATGCTTAGAGGAGCTTGTACAAGTTGAAGATGCATTAAAATCATTTGAGATGACTCGTTTGAAAGACTTGTCAAAACAACTTAATACAACAGCAATAGACAAAGAAAAAACAAAAATTGAAATGTTATCAACTACCTTACATGAAACACAAGCGTATAAGAGCATAAAACAGAAAATATTATTTTATATGAATCACACTGATATTCTTCTTGGGATTTCCTCTGAGCAAATTAATGAAAGGCACATGAAGGAGCTATTCGATGAAATAGGTTGTCCACCGAATCCCCACCTGAATTTCTCTGAGCTTAAAATCTGTGATCTTCCAATTGAGCAACTATTGCTGAATAGGTTTAAGGTTGATGAAATAATTTCAAAAGCCAAGAGAGAGGCTGCTATTAAAGATTCTTTAGATGAAATAGAAATGTACTGGTCCTACTTCACTCTTCTTATGGATGACTCAACTGCACACATACCTATATTAAAAGATATCGATGAATTGAGAAATAAGATTTCGGAAGATATGGATATTCTTGAAACTATGATCATATCACCTTTTTCTGTCCCTTATACTACAACTATTGAATCATGGAATACTAATCTTTCTAATCTGTCTAACTTATTAAATCAAATTGAAGTCTCGCAATCGCAATGGTTGGAATTTAACCTCTTATTCACAAATTCAAATATATGCAGTTCACTTCCTCTTGAAAAAGCGCAGTTTGACCAGATATCTGAATCATTGCTATCCCTGATACTATACGTTAAACATGCCGCTAATATTTTTGATTTGATTAGAAGTGGTAATGTAAGCAAATCATATACTGAAATTACCTCAAAATTGAACAAAATAAAAAAAAAATTCTCAGAGTTTGTTGAAAGTCAACGACAGCAATACCCTAGATTTTTTTTTGTAAATGATCAAGAACTTGTAACTATATTAGGAGCTATTAACGATATTGATGTATTATCGGGGCATCTGAGAAAATTATACTTCTCGATAAGCTCATTTGACATTCAGAACGGTAAAATACACTCCGTCGTTTCTGCTGAAGGAGAAATCTTGAAACTGTCTAATGAAATCGAACTTTCAATCTATAAGACGGTACCCGAATTATTAAGATCGTTAGATTTAGAGATTGAAACGACTTTAAAGACATCAATTCGAGATTGCCTCATGAATTCCAGATCTTTGGATGAGATCTTTGAAAGCAATGTCTATCAAGTTTTGACTTTATGGTTACAAGTTAGTTTATCTGAGAAACTTCATTCTTATAAACATTCAAAATCTAAAGATGAATTACTAGAAATGGAAACATTTCTTTCGAGAACATGCTCTTGGCTTAACTACAAAAACGTATTATCTTCTGATTCAGGGTACAAAAAACTCAAGATTGAAGGCATGCTTTTGGAGGTTTTGAAATACCAATCTCTTTTCGATCAACTTTCTAAATGTACATCCAACATTGATGTTGATATCATGCTCGATGATTGGTGGATGTTTAGGCTTATCGAGGGGAATGAAATTGCAATAGAATGCAGTAGACAGGATAGCATCTATCCTTATGCATTTAATTATCTAGGTGTTCCTGAGCATCTAGTATTTACTAAAGGATTAGCAAACGTATACAACTTTCTTGATGAGTCATTTCATCAAAATTATGGTGTGAGCATCATTGGACCCGCTGGAACTGGTAAGACTGAATCTATTAAGTCATTTGGATATATGTTTGGTATATTTGTGACAGTATTTAATTTTGATGACCTTATCGACTTCTCGAGTTTGCAACGTATTATTGCAGGTATATTGAAACTTGGTCTCTGGGCAAGTTTTGACGAGTTTAATAGATTGGAATACACTGTAATGAGCGCTATTTCAGAAATGATTAGCAGCATTCAACATTCACTGTCAAACAAGAATACCACTATTGATTTTTTGGGCATGAAATTGCCAATACATTCACATACCAAATTATTCTTAACCATGAATCCGAAATACAGAGGTAGAAGAAATTTGCCTGAAAATCTGAGACGATTGTTTAGAGTCTACTATTTTGGAAAATCTGACAGTCACCATATAGTGGAAATATATCTGTCTATGTATGGCAATAAGGACAAATATTTGGCACCCAAACTTATAAACTTCCTCAATGATTTAAAAATGAGTTGTTCTCAACAGGATCACTACGACTTTGGGTTGAGGCTCATAAAAGCTATATTTCGCCAAATATCAGCAGTGCCAAGAGCAACATTAGACCAAAATACGATCGTATCACTTATGAAAGTGATGATATTACCTAGACTAACCAGAGAAGACTCTAAAACATTCAACAAAAAACTGGATGAGATATTCAATTACTCAAATGACCGGGAAGATACTTCCTTAAGCAGTAATTTTATGAAGATCTTCAAATCAATGGATTTACTAATCCAGGGAGAACAGTTGCAAAAGTGTTTACAGCTGCGAGAATTATATGGTAGCAATACTGGAATAATATTACTAGGGGAATCAGGCTGTGGAAAAACAACAATATTAAATGCATTACACAAGAGCTTTGAACAGGATTTACACCATAAAATCGAGGTCTATTATTTGGATCCGAAAGCAATACCAAAAGACCATTTTTTTGGCTACTACGATAAGAGCACAACTGAATGGCAAGATGGAATATTCTCTAGTATAATTAGAGCGTCAAACTCCAGTACAGAATGCGTACCACTCTGGATTGTTGTAGACTCAGATTTAGATTCCAGCACTATGGAAGCTATGAATAGTATGCTGGATGATAATAAACTGTTAACATTGGGAAGTGGAGAACGGCTAAAAGTAGGTAAGAATATTAAATTAATCTGCGAGACTGACTCTGTTTCCAAACTTACTCCTGCGACGGTATCCAGATGTTCAGTTGTACATTTACCATATCTTCCTGCAAATATCGATGAATACATCAACCATAAAATTCACCTTTTAACTCGTTACTTAAATTCGAACGGGTATCAGTCAATACAGCAGGATATTCTATTTGAAGTTTCCAGACTATGTGAAAGCGATATTTATAAAATCGTAGCTCTTTCAAAAGATACCACTGAAGCGGAGATAAACATGAATACTCAGCAGCTCATAGATAACTTCTTTTACATCCTCATTGATTTTATTGGGATCTACTACTCTATGTCAGTAAAATGTGCAGATCACGCTAACATGACGTTGGTTTTAAGGTTCCAATTGAGGAAGTATCTTATTTTTGCATTTTCGGGCCATCTGCAACAGTCGGTTCAACTCATGTTTTTACATGAATATCAGAGATCATGCCAAGAGAAATTCTGGGGAGAGAACGAAACATTAGCAGACAAAGCAGTCGATACAATCTTGTATACAATTACTGATACGTATCAATTGGAACTCAAATCAACGGCTATTAAAAATTTATCTACTGACATGGATCATTTAATTCAAACCAGTGAAATCAGTTTGTACAAAGAGATGATCAATTCCTATTTATTTTGTAACAGATCTTTACTGCTAATTGGTCCTCCCGGATCAGGAAAAACAATGCTAATCAGAAACATCATAGAAAACAATGAAAATTACAGCTCATACTTTATGAGCTTATCTGCTGATAGCCAGATTAGTGATATAATACGTATCATAAAATCTAAAACAAAAGCCATATCAAAAGCTTCTGAAGTTGTTCTAGTTCCCAAACAATCGAAAAAATTTGTTCTGTTTTTAGATGAGATTAACCTTCCAAGACTTGATGAATATGGATCTCACAAAGTGTCATTATTCATTCGCCAATTGATAGATAAACAAGGGTTTTGGGATTTTCAAACTCACCAGTGGCTTCAGATAATGAATATATTGATTATTGGTGCATGCAATCCATTGAGCTATTTGGGGAGAGTTCCATTATCGAACAAGTTTTATAAACAAGTTTCAGTTTTGTTCGTTGATTATCCTAGCGCCAACTCATTAGTATATATATACTCTGAGAAGTTCAGAAGGATATTTTCTTTGATTCCACATTTAGAAAAGCTTAACGTTGACATTCTTAAAGCAACAATAGAAATTTTTTATAAATTTAAAGAAGCATTCGATGAAAGACGTGAAACCATTTACATTTGCACACCCCGTGAACTAACAAAGTTATGCAAAGGGTTATTGACCACTGTTTTAAACATCAATGAAAGTATTAACGAGGATGTTCTGTTTAGGGTATGGTTATTTGAGATATGGCATATATTCGGAGAACGTCTAATGAATGCCGATGATCAAAATATACTGCGCGATATAATTTACAAAGTTTCCACTCAATTCGAAATTAAGTATACTGAACCAAATGAACTCCTCTTTACATCTTTAATTTCTGGGGAATATCAAGATGTAACGAAGACTAATTTGATGAAATTCTTGAAGAACAGAATACCGACATATATTGAAGAATACAAAATTCCAGATTTTGTAATAATGGATATGATGGCAGGCCCTATCATTAGTATTGAAAGGATTTTAAGTAAGCCTAATAGTCATGCTATTCTTTCAGGAGCACCTAGACTGGGTAAAAAAACACTGACAAAATTGACTTCTTGGCTTATGGGTCTAACTACCTTGGAAATTTTAATAGGAGACAAGGATTCCTTCGATCAGTTTTTTGCCACTCTCAAAAATTGTATTAGAGACTGTATTTCAAATGATATATCATACTGCCTTTATGTTGGTTGTTCTGCTGACGTGGAGACTGCCTATTTGGAAAAAATCAACGCATTAATTGCTAATGCTGATTTACCCGAGATCTATGAGGAATCTGAATTAAATATTTTCCTAGGCGAAGTAAAGGAAAATGCCAAACATAATAACATTGTATTAGAAAATGAACTTGAAGTACAACTCTTTATTAAGGAAAAGATTAGTAAAGGACTCCATATTGTTTTCTCTGTCTCTGATGATAATTTTGATAACAATTCAAATGGCCTGTTGTGCTCACCGACTTTAGTTAACAGATGTACTGTTGTATGGTTCCCTTCTTGGAGTTCAGAAGTCTATTATGAAATTGCTACTAAGAATCTTAATCGACTACCATTATCTTTTCCGGTAAGTGAGAGTTTAGGAAAATCAAGCAATGATACACTGAAGCAATTGGCCCAGTGCATTGTTGAAATTGACACTTACTTAAGAGTCAACTATCTGGAACTAAAATCAACACCGTCATACTTTTTAGACTTGCTCAGAGTGTTTGAAAATAAATACTTGGCAATGTTACATCAAAATGATTCTTCAAAGTCGTATTGTTCTAGAGGTTTAGAAAAAATTAATGATGCAGTTCTTGAATTAAAAACCCTCACGTCAGAATTGGAAAACTCAAGGCAGCAATTAAGTATCAAAGAGGATTCTGCAAGAAAAACCCTGGATGAGCTTTTAGTAGATCAAAATGAAGTTGAAAGGAAACACGAAGCCACAATCGAGATCAAAAAAATACTCGAAAAGCAAGAAGCTGAGGTAGCGGACCGTAAGCTCAAACTTATGAACCAAATAAATAAAATCGAACCAGTTGTCAGTGCTGCAAGGGAAGGTGTGAAAAATATCAAGAAAGAATATTTAACTGAAATCAGATCTATGGCCAAACCTCCGAACGCCGTTGTGCTCATTATGTCTGCTGTGTGTTCTTTATTAGGAATTTCATTTAATAATTGGAAAGATATTCAACAATATATGAGAAAAGAGAGCTTCGTTAAGGACATTATTACTTTTGAACCGAAGGGTGATAACTTTAAAGATCGGAGGTCTATTGTCCAAACAAGCTACTTTGCAGATAAAAATTTTAATTTTGCCGCTATTAATCGAGCCAGCAGGGCTTGCGGACCGTTATATCATTGGATTGTTGCTCAGATAGAATATAGCGAAGTACTAGATGAGTGTGTTCCTCTTGAGAATGAGATCGGTGACATTAACTTAAAATCTAACCACTATAAGGCTAATATTCTTGCTGCTGAAAGTATGATAATTGATCTTCATACCAAAATGAAACTCGCAAAAGAAAACTACGCAAATCTCATTGGAGAGGTTGAGAATATTAAGCGCCAAATAAAAGCAAATACAAATAGTCTTAACCGAGCAATCAAGTTAGTTAAAACTTTATCAGCCGAACGTAAGAGATGGACTGTCAACGAAAGGGACTACTCTAGCAACAAGTCGTGTCTTATTGGTGATTCCTTGTATCTCACTTGTGCTAGCATATATTTTGGCCAGCTTAGTGAACTTAACAAGGAAAAAGTACAGAATTTAATATTTCAGTCTTTTAAAAAATACAACATCAGTCATTCTACCTTAGCATTGATAGAAGAAGTAAGTGTGGAGGATAAAGCTCAATATCTATCATGTGGTCTTGCAGAAGATCCATATGTAATAGGCATGTTTGACTTATTGATAAAATCTCCTCAATTTACATCAATCATAATTGACCCACAAAATGAAATAGTTGAGATTTTGAAGTCATATCACAACCAAAATATTAGTATAATGAGCGTTAATGATCCCAGCTTCACAAAGAGATACCTGAAAGCAATCGATTTTGGTGGACCCGTACTCATAACAGAATGCGAATATCTTGGTACAACAACCCTTTCTACTTTATTTGACGCTCGTGCGTCTCGAAGAAAGAATCACATTTATCTCCATACCACATCTTCAACTCATAAATTTCCAGCTTATTTGTTGGCTCGAGTAGACATTATTGATTTTTCAATTAAAATTGGCAGCATTGCTCTTCGGTCCCTAAAGGCAACTTTGGATATAATAAAACCCGAATACCAAAAAGAAACGGAGGCACTTAGAATAAACAAAGAACAGCTAAAAATTACATTAATGCATCTAGAAGATAGACTTTTAAAGGAGCTAAGCGACTCATCTGGCCCCATGCTAGAGAATGACGAGCTTTTGAGGACACTTGAACAATTAAAGAATGACAGTGAGGAAATAAATGAGAAAATAATTGAAACGGAAAACAATACAGCTATCCTACAACAAATAATAGAGAATATAAAAATAATAGGGAACCATGCTGTACAAGTTTATAGAATACTAGAGGCCATAACAATTCTCGACAAGCACTACAAAATATCTATAAGCCGTTACCTTCAGTATTTTGCACTAGCTTTGAAAGAAAATGATCTTTCCACATTTAATGTGATAGAAAAAGACACCTCACGGTTAAATGAGCTTAAAAAACACTTGATTAAGATGTTTTACTGCAATATCTATGGAATTATTTCTCCCTCTTTGAAATCGGAACATCGAGTCGTGCTTGCTATAGCTCTGTATATTTGCTATAACAAAACTAACAAAGAACCAAATAATAACGATTGGCTGATAAAGGCAATTACCCATCTTTCAGCTCAAAGTGCTATTGTTACTGACAAAGCAGATAATGTGGATAATATAATTACTGAGAATATCGACAGCTTGATGCAATTAAAGGGTATGCTTGATACTTTTTTCAAAAGCAAATTTTCTCTAGAAAACATGATCAACAACAAAAATTTCCCAAATGTTGTAGTAATCAATTCACATTATCAAGATGGTTCATCTTATATCACTCGATGCTATAGTAGACTAATTGACAATGCTATTTCTTTGGGCACTAAAGAGAGTTTGGCATGGGCTGAAGGAAAAATCCAGGAAGGTATATCAAAAGGCGGTTGTGTATTACTTCAAAATATAGAATTGGGTGAGAAGTGGATAAATTCTTATGTTAGTAGTATCACAAAAAGACCTTCGGAAAAATTGAAATTGTTTATGATCTATAACCCAACCATAAAATCTACAATTATACCAACCATCTCAAACTGTGATAAGATTAGATTTGAGGGTAATGATAATATTTGCATGATGGTTAATGAATTATTCACCATGGTAAAGGAGTATGCTAGCTCACAAAGATATGTTTATTTATCTTATGTTCTAGCATGGTTACATGCAATCATTGTTTTTAAGATGAGATTTGCACCTAATGGCGGGTTTAGGCAACTTGTGGCCTTTAGTGATAATGATTTCATTTTTCTTTTCAATATTGGACAACGAATATTGAACCGAAGCAATAATGACCAACTATTCTGGCAATTTATTAAACATGCAGCACATAATCATGTTTATTCAATTCAATTAGAAGATGAAAAAGACAAAATATCTATGAAACGTCTAATTGATGAAATTCTCCCTGAGGAGTTTTACCCGAAGTACATGATTGTCAATGAAATATCGATATCTTTGCAGGATTCTGCTTCATGTTTAGAAGAGCAACTAGCATCAATTAAGCTTCCTCAAGAATGGGAGACAGTCTGGCTTGGATTTAACAAGGATTCTTTACGTACTCACAAAAATGATATCGAATCAAAGGTTTTGGATGATACTAAACAACTGTTAAATAGTATTGAATATGTCTAAGAAAAATTGCCTATCAAGACATAAGCTATCTATGCCGAAGAAAGATTGAATTCTATAATGATAGCTAACTTGTAGTAACTCGTAATTTCACATCATGTAGGCCAAGAAATCATATTCACGATGCTGATACAAATGCTATCTGTAATATTATAATAGTAGGCTATGGTAGGATAACATATTCGCAACCATATATAATATAGACAATTACCATAATAAAATGCAGAGTATTTCATCATTATTGGAGGATAACCTTCGAGAGGTTAATATAGTTTAGTTGGGCAGATTGAGCCACCTTACCAAGAATCCTTCAAGTTGAGGATTGTCTTGACATTAATGTTACTCATGTGCGCAATAGCTTCGCATTCGCTAGGCTTTTGCAACAATGCAACCCTTAATATTCAACTAGATGCTTCTTCATAGTATCTTTGTGCTATACGAGGTGATGAGCAGTTACAATGGGAGGGATTATTAAAGTTACGGTTCCGTTCTGTTC